>Ga0214923_10000817_pt1 | contig 46106 bp, 46 predicted proteins | sample LL1510_MetaG_FD_177993 | JGI IMG/M metagenome (GOLD analysis project Ga0214923, IMG submission 177993) | Freshwater microbial communities from Lake Lanier, Atlanta, Georgia, United States - LL-1510 | ecosystem: Environmental > Aquatic > Freshwater > Lake | place: USA: Georgia | collected... | reverse complement strand
CTGTTACAAGTGCTGCTAAGGGACAATTTATTGTTCATGACGGAACTCAGTTTGTAAATTCAAATACGATAGAGGCTTCAGGCGCTGCGGTTAAACCTTTAATTGTAAAAGGCGCTGCATCTCAAACAGCAAATTTGTTTGAAGTACAAAACAGTGGAGGTACTGCATTAGCCAGTATTTCTTCTGCTGGTGCTGCAAACTTTGCTAGTACCATCACGGCGGTAGGAAGTATCGGTTTTGGTAATTCAGGAAGTGGTATGACTCTAACTACTAACGGTAGCTTTAATGGTGTGGCCCTCGGGAGAAGCACCACTGTAGGCGAAAGTGGTCTTGCCCTTGGTTCTTTTACAAGTGCTGGCACCAACGCTATGTCTATTGCATGGGGTGGTGGCGGAACAGGCCGTGTCATCACCGGATTGTCCTCAGGCGAGGTGGGCATAGGAATAACGTCTCCTGGAGCACAACTTCATGTAGTGCCTAAAGCTACAACGATGAAAGGTCTTATTGTTCAAGGTGCTGCATCTCAAAGTGCAAACTTGTTTGAAGCACAAAACAGTTCGGGCACTTCTCTGCTGTCCATCAGTAATAGTGGTACAATAACATCAGGAATGTTCTCAACATATGCTGGAGGAGGACTTGGTGTTACAGGAATTGGAAGTGGTAATTCATCGTACAGTGCACAAGGTGTTTATTTAAATGCTTCAGTAAGCGCATACGGTGTCATGGACATGGTAGGAAACAATGGAGGATTCATTGATTTCGCCGCACCAAACGAAGATTATCACGGAAGACTTTTGTATGATCGAGGAAGTCACGCATTTTTCTTCTATACTGGAGCAAATGCAACTGCAAAAGTTTACATAGACCGAGACAACTATGGAACTCTTTGGGTTGGCCCTGGTTCTGCATCATCTAAAGGTGTTGTTGTTCAGGCGGCTGCGTCACAAACAGCAAACTTGTTTGAAGCACAAACCAGTGCGGGTACAGTATTGTTCTCTGTTGATAAAGACGGTAGAGTAGCTGCTGGAACAGTTCCTGTTGCTCGTGTAACTGGACTTCATGCAGTTGCAACTAGCGGATCTTACACAGACCTTAGTAACAAACCAACACTATTCAGTGGTTCATATAACGATCTTACAAACAAACCCTCGCTTGCTGCTGTAGCAACAAGTGGTTCATATGTTGATCTTAGCAACAAACCAACAATATACACACCAACCAAAGAAGTTTTGACTTCATTAGTTGATGGAACAGAAACTGAGTTTGTACTTGCTGCAACACCTAATGCTGGAGCTTATGTTCAAGTATTCTTGAACGGCCTCCTACAGTCAGAAGGTGCTAGTGAAGATTACACAATTTCTGGTGCTACTATAACATTCAATAGTGCTCCTGAATCTGGATGGAAATTAGTTGTGTATTACTTTGTTTAATAAATAGTTTAACTTATAGCTTAATAAACCTAAAGAAAGGATAAGTACCATGTCAAAGACAGAAGTTTCTGGAAAACAACTTAAAGATGGAAGTGTTCAACGTGTAGATTTGGATGTCGCTACGTCGGGTCAATCTGTTATCGCAAAGGTTGTTGCAGGATCTAACATAAGCATAAGCTCAACTGGTGCCGATACAGGTACTGGTGATGTAACCATCAACTTGGGTGGTACTATTGCTGCTGACATCACAAGTTTGGATAGTCGTGTTGACGCTCTTGAAGGAGATCTTGCTACTATTCAAAGTGCAGGAGCACCAAACATTGCCGATTTAGGTGGTGTAGCAATTACTTCTCCATCATCTGGACAAGTGTTGAAGTATAACGGAACGGGCTGGGCAAATGCTGCGGATAGCACATTTAGCGGTGCTTATGCAGACCTTACTGGTAAGCCATCTCTTGCTACAGTTGCAACTAGCGGATCGTATAACGATCTTACTAATAAGCCATCTCTTGCTACAGTCGCCACAAGTGGTTCGTATGCTGATCTCAGCAACAAGCCAACTCTTGCCAGTTTTGCCACATTGACATCACCAGCAAACGGACAGTTCCTTGAGTATAACGGTACTGCTTGGGTTAATGCTAATATTACCGCAAGTGATGTTAGTGGTCTTGCTACGGTTGCAACAAGCGGTTCGTATACCGATCTTAGTAATAAACCAACTTTAGTATCCTCTCTTGATAGTTTAACTGATGTTGCTGTTACAAGTGCTGCTAAGGGACAATTTATTGTTCATGACGGAACTCAGTTTGTAAATTCAAATACGATAGAGGCTTCAGGCGCTGCGGTTAAACCTTTAATTGTAAAAGGCGCTGCATCTCAAACTGCAAACTTATTGGAAGTACAAGATAGTGCAGGCACAAACATTTTTGCGGTGTCTAGTGATGCCCAAAATATTGTTTTTAATCGTTCTGGTGCATCAAATGCTATTGTTCCAGCAGGATCTTATGTTGGAGGAGTTACATTTAGAGGATGGAACGGCACTGGTTATAATCGTGCCGCTGGTATATATGCCGCTATTGACGGAACACCTGGTGCTAGTAATGATATGCCTGGGCGTTTTGAGTTCTATACAACTGCGGATGGTGAAGGAGACTTTGTAGCGGAAAGAATGAGACTTAATAGTTCCGGTAACTTAGGTATTGGTAATGGACCTTTTAATCCTCTAGCAAGACTTCATGTGGACTTAGGCAATAACGCTGGAACCCCTGCTGTTCCTGGAACAAGAGGAATACTTGTAAAGGCGGCCGCATCTCAAACAGCAAATTTGTTTGAAGTACAAAACAGTGGAGGTACTGCATTATTTTCTGTAAGTTCTGCTGGAGCAGTAACGGCTGCCGCAAACCTTCAAGTATCTTCAGACAATATTGTTGTTGGAAAGGGGCCTGGTGCAAGTGATGTGCGTGTTGGAAATCAAAACTTTACAGGTGCGGGAACCGGTGGATTTAACGTTGCTGTTGGTAACGTTGCATTAAATGAAAAATCTACAGGACAATTTAACGTTGGTGTTGGTCACTGGGCAGCACAATCAGTAACAACAGGCAACGACAACACCGCAGTTGGAGCATACGCAGCAGGTTATTTAAGAGGAACTCATAACACTGCATTAGGACGTAATGCTGGTATGGGAGTTGATCCTTTTAATGCAAGCAACAACGCTTCGTATAACGTATCTATAGGAGCCTATACTAACCAAGGAATGACGACACAGCAATATTCCATGGCTGTTGGGTATAACGCAAATGCCGGTAGTAATGCGTTGGCTTTAGGACGAACTGCAAGCGCAGCTCAAGATTGCATGGATATTAGATTTGGTAATGCTTCTCGCATCACTGGAGATGCTTCGGGCAACGTAGCTATTGTAAACACACTTCATGCCGGAAGGTACACAGAAACAGTAGCAAATGCCTTTAACACATCACTTGCTCCAAGTTCTGGAACACTGACTGTTAATACTGCTGGAGGAAATGCTGTACTCGGCGCTCTTAGTGCTAGTGTAACAACTTGGGCATTTACAAACGTACCAACAGAAAACAGCAAGGTAACTACAATTACTGTTGTGCTTGCTGGTAACGCTTCGTACACATACGGTGATGCTTGCTCTGTAAATGGAACTGCAATTACAAACGGAATTCAATGGAGCGGAGGTTCTGCGCCTACAGCAACAGCAAATACTGATATTATTACATTCATTATTGTTAGAGATAGTGCTGGTACTGTTAGAGTATTTGGTTCTGCTACAACAAACTTTAGCTAATAGATTTTAGGGAGTTAGTATGCCAGTTTCTTTTGGAGCCTCAAAAGGTTTAGTATTTCAAAAAGGCCAGGCGCCTGATGCCATGGTCTTGGAAATTAATACCGCATTAAGTTCAGGTCTAACATATAATGTGTTTGCATCTGGTCCATATAACTTAAATATAGACTGGGGTGATGGAACAACCAACTCTTATACAACGGCAGGAAGTTTTACCGATGTTTCATTAAACAAAACATATTCAACCGCAGGAACTTATCAAATTAAAATAAGTGGATCTGCTGTGGCGATTGGACTATCTTCAACATCCGCAAATACAAACTTATTAAAATTAACAAAAGTATTAAGTTGGGGAAATGTAACAAACTTAACACGATTATCAATAGGAAATCAATCAAGTCTTACTGAAATCCCCGCAACTCTTCCATCTAATGTTACTAGTAATGTTAATATTACTAGCCTTGCGGCGATGTTTTATAATTGTACTACTTTTAATAATCCAAACGTATCTACTTGGAACGTATCGAATGTTACAAATTTTTCCCAGATGTTTCAGGGCGCAACTACATTTAATCAAAACATTGGTTCATGGAACATATCAAAGGCCACAAATTTAAGTTCTATGTTTTCTGGAGCTACGGCATTTAATCAAAACATTGGTTCATGGAACATATCAAAGGCCACAAATTTAAGTTCTATGTTTTCTGGAGCTACGGCATTTAACAACGGTGGTAGTTCTAGTATAAACAACTGGACACTAAACACCACAGTTGGTGCAAATATCAATCTTTCATTCATGTTTCAAAATGCAACCTCATTTAATCAGCCAATAGGAAATTGGGATACATCTTCTGTTTATATATACAATAACATTCTTAATGGTGCAACTGCATTTAATCAAAATATTGGTTCATGGAAATTAGGACCTAATGTTAGAACTAGCGGAGAAGCAACCGGACAAGTAACTATGCCAGGAATGTTGGCCAATGTCGGAATGAATACCGAAAATTATTCACGAACTCTTATAGGCTGGGCAAATTATCAACACAATTTAAATGATGATTTTACTGGTAAAGGTCCTCTTATATCAGCAAGTGGTAAACAAGTCAATTCAGTTGAATATGGTGGAGTACCTTATAGTAATGGTGTTGCCGCACGAGCTTTCTTAATATCTAAACATGCAACACTATATCAAAACTGGTATGGTGCGGCAGTATCAAATACCAATTCAAAAATGTTTGCGTGTAGTGCATCCTATATTTTTAAATCCGATGATGGAGGTGATACTTGGAAACCAAGAGTCACAGATGCTCTGAGAACGTGGGTTGGTATTGCATGTTCATCAGATGGAACAAAAGTAGTGGCTGCTCATTCCGGAGGAAATATCTGGACATCAACAAACAGCGGAGAAACTTGGACTCAACAAACTGGCTCAGGAAGCAGAAACTGGGCAAGAGTTACGATAAGCTCTGATGGTAGTTTTATGGCAGCCACCGTTAATCCCGGCTTCATATACACATCTACTGATGGTGGTGTCACTTGGACTGCAAGAATGTCTGACACCGCAAGAAGCTGGCATGGAATAGCCGCTAACTCAAACGGAACTAACTTGGTGGCAACTGTATATAACGGACAAATTTATACCTCGACCGATAGCGGAGTCAACTGGACCGCAAGAGATAGTGCAAGAGCTTGGCGAAACTGTTGTACAAGCGCAGATGGTACAAAATTGGCGGCGGTTGTTGAAGGTGGTGGAGCAAGTAGTATTCCAAACGGATACATATTTACATCATCAGATAGCGGTGCTACTTGGACGGCAAGAGTCACTGATCAGCTACGAGCATGGAACGGAATATCTTGTTCATCGGATGGTTCTGTTTTAGCTGCTATTGCTCCTGTTGCACATCCAGGAACTGGCGGATACATACACACATCATCAGATAGTGGAGTCACCTGGACACAAAGAACGCCTGGAGTTCCTGGTGGACAAAGAACCTGGGGTGGAGCTATATCAGTATCCGGTGATGGAACCAGAATGTTGGCTGGCTCATATTCAACGAGTGGAGAAATTTCATTGGCGGCGGCTCGACTACATCGCTCAACTAATAGTGGTGTAACTTGGTCTCGTTTGGCGTATGAAAATTCTAAATCAGGAAATTGGAACTTAACTGATAGCGGAATTTCCGATAGCACAGCACTGTATGTTGATATGGCAACTGGCACTTCATATTTACCTTCGGAGCCTAGTAGATTATTTAATTTGACCACAGCGTTTGGAACAGGAACGTTAATTAATTCTCCTTCATATGACGTAAGCGATGGTGTTGATAGTCTTCGTTTTAATGGAACAAATCAATATGTTCTAGGAAACTCTAACTTAGGAATCTCTGGCAACGCCGCATTTACTATAGGTGGCTGGGTTAAAATGAATAGTCTACCAGGAGATTATACTTCTTTCATAGGAAATAATTCTACAGGAACAAACCTAGGAGGATTGGCCATTACCATGTTTCAAGGACGTCCAGCCTTAGATTTTTGGAACACACGATGGAGAGCAAGCTCGGCACTTAATACAAACACTTGGTATCACATAATGATTACAAAAGCTGCCGGAGCAGTTTCAACCACAACAAAAATATACATAAACGGAGTTGAAGTTGCGGGAGCACTTGAAGGAACCGATGGAACTCCAAACATAGCAAACTCAGCTTGGGTGTTAGGCCGATTTGATTCTACTAGATATTTTGATGGAAACATATCATCTGCGGTTGCATATACCAGAGTTTTAACAGCAGCAGAAGTTTTAGCTCTGTATGATGCTCAAAAGAGTAAAATTACTCCTATGTTATTTTCATTAAATGCTGCTAATTCTAGCAGCTATTCTGGTTCAGGCACTGCATGGAATGATATAAGTGGTTCTGCAAACAACGCTACTTTATTTGGTAGCACTACGTTTAATAGCGCAGACCCAAAATCAATATCATTTTCTGGTGGATCATACGGAAGATTTAATTCACAAGTTCCTTGGGGAAGTGTTACAAATTTTACTGTAAATGTATGGGTACGACCAGATAGCATCAGCCAAGGCGGTCTTGTCTCACATTTAGGTGGATTGTTTGAGTTTTTTATGTTTAGTAATAGTTTTTATTTTAGATGTAGTGGTGCAACTGTATCTTCCGGATCTAATAGTATGGTATCCTCCTATCCTGCTGGAATGACCGCAGGAAATTGGATGATGCTAACCGCAAGCTATGATGGCTTGGCACTAAGAATATATTTTAATGGAACACTACATGCTACGCAAAGTGCGGTGCGAACCAGTCATACAATTACTCAGGCAAATATGATAATGGCTGGGGCTTGGGAAAGCAACCCTGGCGTCTCGGCCGGATATCCATTAAGTGGTCGATTATCTTCAGTGAGATTGTACAATAACGCACTAAGTAATACTCAAATTTCAACTTTGTATGATAATACAAAAACATATTTTGGACTATAATTTACTATAAAATGATGTAACGTGAATTAGATTTAAGGAATCTAGGTTATGACACATCACTTTTACTGCATACTAAAACAGTACGCACAGTCTGTGTCGGACAGCTTTACTATTAGTGGATTTTTTAAAAGTATTGTTCTTTTAATTGCGTCCTTTTTAGCTCCTATTGCCACTGTAATTTTTGCTGTATTATTTTTAATCTTTGTGGATTTAGTCACAGGAATATTGGCTTCCATAAAAGAAAAAGCTGCGATTACCAGCTCGGCAATGTCAAGAACCATAGCAAAGACATTTGTTTACTGCACAACCATAATAGTGACATATGTTGTGCATAAATATCTATTGGTAGGCTTCGATTTTCCTATAGAAAGTATTGTATCTGGTTTCATAGCTTTAACAGAAATGAAATCAATCTTGGAAAACATGGACAGAATCAGTAATCATTCTGTACTAAAGGATCTAATAATAATTTTTTCTAACGAAAGGGAGAGACGGTTGCCACCAAAGAAGACCAAAAAAGACGATAAGTAAGGTGCTTTTGTTATATGGCAATTATCTCAGGTGTCTCTCTTAGCATTGATATTGCTAAACTAAAACAAGACTTAGAACAATCAGGTGTTCTAAAAGTATTGTCTATTACTCCTACGGCAACTGGGTTTCAATGCGAAATTATTAATGCAGATAATTTTGATTCACTAAGTCCACAAGAAACTGCACTAGCTGAATCCATAATAAGCACACATCAAGATCAACAAAAAAGAAAACTGCAAGTAAAAGAACAAGCAACTGAAATATATGATGCTACAAACAAAGAGTTTGTTGATAATAAGATTGATGATATTATTGGTCCAAATGCCAATGCTGCTCTTGATACTTTAATGGAATTATCAACAGCATTAAACAACGATTCTAATTTTGCTACAACCATCGCTACACAAATCAATCAACTAGAAACTGATATAACAAGTTTAGAAAGTAGTGTTCAATCATTACAACAAGCAGATCAATTACTAGCAACTAACATTCAGCAAGGTGATCAAACAGTTTCGACTACACTATCTACTCAATTATCCACAGAACAAACAACTAGAGAAAATGCGGATATTAATTTACAAAATCAAATCACATCTATTTCAAGCTCTTTAAAACCTGTTGCTACTAGCGGATCATATACAGATTTAACAAATAAACCTTCTTTGTTTGGTGGTTCGTATAATGATCTTTCCGATAAGCCAACTCTTTTTAGTGGAGCTTATGCAGATCTTACTGGTAAGCCATCGCTCGCAACTGTTGCTACTAGCGGATCATATACAGATTTAACAAATAACCCCACAATACCAACTGCACTAACAGATTTGAGTGATGTTACCATCAGCACAGCAACCAAGGGGCAATTTGTTGTACACAACGGAACAGAATTTGTAAACTCTAACACTATAGAAGCCAACACTAGCACAACAAAACCTATTATTATTAAAGCTGCTGCAAGTCAAACAGCAAATTTACTAGAAGTACAAGCCAACAACGGTGCTATTATTGCCGGTATTGATGCTAGTGGTAATTTAATTTCGCCTACTATAACCAATATTCAACAAGGCATAATATCTTTTCCAGGCGCTATTATTGCTTACGGAGGTAGTGTAGCACCAAGTGGATGGTTGATGTGCGATGGTCAATCATATTTAATTACCGATTATCAAAATTTGTATAACGTAATAGGCACAACTTACAATAGTAATGGTGACTTAGGATCTTTAGCTGTAGGATATTTTAAAGTTCCTGATCTGCGTAGAAGAGTTCCTACTGGCAAAGGCAGTTCAGATAGTTTAGGTGCTCATGATGGTAATGATTCTGCATCCAGATCTTTAACACATTCACATACGGTTACTGTTCCAGGCCATTATCATGATATGTCTGGTGTAGGTTCTACATTAGCAGTAGATATTGCACACAGTCATGGAACATCCGCAGTAACAGGTTCTATAACATTGAGCAACACAAATTTGGCACATACACATTCTGGTACTACCAATGCCATGAATTCTAATGCATCACACGGACATACAATTTATGATCCTACTCATGCACACAGACAAACGGTTAATGCAAATCCAGGATTAGGTGATGGTAGTGGTAATCAGACAGGAATACGAGTTGATTATGATTATGATGTTCCGGGAGGACAGTATGCAATCGCATATGATTCCGGCAACTATACATGGGCCTCCACCACAGGAATATCTATAAACAGCACAAATATTGATCATACTCATGCATTTGCCACAGGTGGCGCAAGTGCTACTATGGATCATACTCACACAGTATCTTCAATATCTTTAACAGCAGCAGGACAAAGTTTAGCTGCAACTAGCAAAACTCCTACAGGAAGAATAGGAAAAGTAACAGGAGGAGTAGATGGTAATAGCGATCAATCGATATCAAGTAACACAAAAAACAACAATAACTATCTTATTGTAAATTATATCATAAAGACATAAGCACTAGCAGGTGCGAGTGTAAATAAATACTTAATAGCATATTTGGATTTACACTCATGACACTGATAAACACCACAAAACAAAATGTTGATATAGAAAGACTCAAAGTTGAGTTGGAGTCTTTAGGCATTTTGGAAAATGGTGTAGCTACCTTTAAGATTATTGGAATAACACCAACAGCTACTGGAACTTCTGTTGATGTTGAAAGATTGGATCAAACTACACTAACACAAGCTGATATTGAGTTAATAGTTTCCACAGTAAATCTTCACGTTGATGAAAAGCGACGAAGAGTTATTGTTAATGAAATTCCTAATTTTTCTAACGAGGCTTCCAATAAAAAGTTTGTTGACGATACTATTGCAGATTTGGTCAACAGCGCACCTGGAACTCTAGATACACTAAACGAATTAGCTCAAGCATTGGGAAATAATGCTAACTTTGCCACTGATATTACTAATCAAATAACAAATGTACAAACAACACTTGGCAATCGATTAGATACCGCAGAAAGCAACATCTCTAATTTACAAGATTCTGATGTAATTTTAGGACAAGAAATATCCGGACTGGACAACAGAATATCCGATATTGAAGCTGAGCCTCCTTATAGAAATATAAGTGAGCACGATGATGTTACTATTACTACTCCCACTTCAGGACAAGTATTAAAGTATAATGGTTCCAAATGGGTCAATTTACAAGACAACACATTTAGTGGAAGTTATGACGATCTTACCAATTCACCATTTATACCAACTACACTAAACGATTTAACTGATGTTGCATTACAAAGCAGCACTACAGGTCAGGTATTAACATACGACGGAACAAATTGGGTAAATCAAAACTTACCAACTATTGGTATAGTATCGTTAAATTCTTCTCAATCTTCTGCACAAACTTTGATCACAGGAACCAGTGGTAGTGATTTTAATATATCTACTGCTAATGGTGTTCATACTTTTAATATTCCTGATGCTGCATATAGCAAACGAGGATTAGTTACTACATCAAATCAAACTTTTACTGGTACTAAAACTTTTGAATCTAGCTTGTCTAGCAGTGTTGGTGTTATTATTCGTGGTGCGGCGAGTCAAACGGGAAATCTTTTAGAATTACAAAACATTTCTTTTACTCCAGTATTAAGTATTAATCCGCAAGGTGCTATTACTTTAGGATCTTGGGACGCCAGCACAATACAAATTTCTGTGGGTGGCACTGGAGCCACTTCTGCTCAAAGTGCAATAAACAATTTAACTCAAGTTAGTTCTGCTACTAATGAACACGTTTTAACTAAAGATACTACTACAGGCAACGCAATATGGAAAGCCACTGCTAGTAGAGTTACCTCTATTAATTCTTTAACTTCTAGCGCACAATCTATTGCTACAGGAACCACAGGAACAGATTTCAATATTTCTAGTACAGGTTCTACACACACATTAAATTTACCAGACGCTAGTGCTGCTGCAAGAGGTGTTGTAACCACAGGAGCACAAACAATAACTGGAACAAAAACCATACAAACAACATCTGCATCTAGTAAAGGTCTTATACTAAAAGAATCTGCATCTCAAACTGCCAATATGCTTGAAGTACAAGACAGTACAGGAACAGCATTAATGTCTGTTGATGCATCTGGAAATATTAACTCACCTACTATCACATATCTTCAAAGTGCTGGATTTAGTGCGCCTGCTGGAAGTGTTATTGCATTTGCGGGGGGTTCTGCACCATCTGGGTGGTTATTGTGTAATGGTAGTTCTGTAAACACTTACACATATCGACAACTTCATGCGGTTATCAGTAATACTTATGGAGGTTCTGCATATCAAGCCGGAACTACAGATCAAGCTGGTGCTGCTACTACGTTTACACTACCAGATTTAAGAAGTCGAGCTATCGTAGGTATGGGCAGCACAGTTAATACTACATTAGGTGGTAATGATGGTGTCACAGAAGCAAGTCGTTCTTTACAACACAATCATGCAGTAACGGTCTCTGGTCACTATCACAACACCACGGGCTCCGGAACAACTCTAAGCACAAACATAGCGCATACGCACGGGTCATCCTCTCTTACAATAAATGCTGATGGAGGTCACACACACTCATTTTCTTTGTATACTGATACTTTAGGAGGTCACGGCCACTCATTCGATTTGAACACAGGAACCGGCGGTGGTCATGGTCACTCATTTGATTTAGGTGCAAATTATGGTGGTGCACATAGTCATGCAGTAAGAGCGGCGCAAGCCGATGGATCTTCAGGCGAATCATATAGATATCCAGAAATATCCCGAAATAATAATTATAACGATAGCTTTACGGTACCAAATCTTGGCACAAACGGTGCTGGAACAACATCAGGCGAACATAGTCATGATGTCTCCGGTTGGATTGGTGGAGGTTCAGAAGGTGCTCACTGGCATGATGTCAGTGGCTGGATTGGTGGTGGCACAGAAGGACAACACGCACATACAGTATATGGTTCTGTGACTGGTGGATCTCATATACACACGGGAACTGCTGCTGGACAAACACTTTCAACAACTAACGTAGCTGCCTCTGGAAGCATTGGAAAAGTAACTGGTGGAGCAGACGGCAATATAGACAACACATACACAAGCACAAATACTCGCAATCACAACTACTTAATTTTAAATTACATAATTAAAACCTAGGATAGGAATATGGCAACAAATACACAATCTTTTGTATGTCGAGAAAAGCCTAACAAAGTCGATTTGCGAACATATGTATTGGCTAATAGTCCTAGTCCAAACAGTGAGCAAGTGTTCTTGAATGGTGTTTTGCAAAACGTTGGTGTAGATAATGACTACACAATATCTGACAAAACCATTTTGTTTAATGCTTCTACAGAAATGGAAGAAACAGATGTTATATTAGTAAATTATATAATTGATTCATATACACCACCTCCTCCAGATATTGTTCCTAGCGGAGCTGCACTTGAAGGTAGAAAAAATTTAATACATTGGTGTTTGCGAAGATTAGGAGCTCCTGTAATAGACATAAACGTAGATGAAGATCAAATAGAAGATCGCATAGATGAAGCTCTTATGTACTTTAGAGATTATCATTTTGATGGTGTTGAGCGAGCATATTTGCACTATCAAGTTACTGCTTCTTCCATAGAATTAGAAACACCATATACATCAAACTTAGAACGAGGAACGATTTTAACTGGTGTTACAAGTGGTGCAACGGCATCTGTGTTTGATAAAAGTGTTGATGGAAAAATTATTAGAATAAAACATTTAACAGACAATAGATTGCGAAAGGGTGAAACCGTAACGATTAACAATACAACTGATACAGTAGAAATTTTAAACACTGACGCTGCTGTATTCCTTGGTGATTGTGATAACAAATACATTAACGTGGGAAGAAAAGCACTATCTATCACTAATATTATTCCACAAGAATCATCTACGATTGGTGGAAACTTAGGAGGAATGTTTGACTTTCAGTATCAATTTGCGCTCAACAATATGTTTAATTTAGCCTCGACTGATTTGGTGACCTATGACATATACCAACGGTATATAGGTATGTGGGAATTTATGTTTCGTGGTGCAAAGGGTATACGATTCAATAGAAAAACAGATCGTGTGTACTTAGACGTTGAAGATTTTTTGGTAGGAAAATGGATAATACTAGAAGCGTGGGTAGCACTAGATCCTTCCATATATCTTGAAATTTACTCAGACGAGTTTGTTAGAGAGTATGCATATAATTTAATTAAACTACAGTGGGGAACCAATCTTAAAAAGTTCTCGGGAGTAGCACTACCAGGTGGTGTCACACTAAATGGACAACAAATTTATGATGAAGCCAAAGCCGATTTAGAAACTTTGCGAGAGCGAGTGCGTAAAGAGTTTGAGTTACCACCAGACTTTTTTGTTGGCTAATGTTTGGATTACATATCATAAATACACATAGAGAGGTGAGTAAGTGGCCAACAACAAATATTTTAACTTGTATCATCAAACGCAAGAGCAGAGTCTTGTAAGTGACTTAGTAGAAGAAGTCATAAAAATTCATGCCATAAATGCCATTTATATCCCTAGAACCAACGAAAAGATAGATTCACTATTTCGAGAAGATCCTCTAGCACACTTTGATGATTATCATCACATCGAAGTGTACATCAAGAACGTAGATGGATTTGAAGGAGATGGTGATATTTTCAAGAAATTTGGACTAGAGATCAAAAATCAAATTACTCTTACTATCTCCAGATCCAGCTTTGTCAAAATATTTGGTAAAGAGCTATCACGGCCTCGTGAAGGCGATTTAATTTATTTACCATTGAGTATTGCTGACGCACTATACGAAATACGTTTTGTTAAAGAAGATTCTGTATTTTATAATTTAGGAGAATTTTACACCTACGATTTACAATGTGAGCAGTTTGCAGTTCAAGACGAAGAAGTTAATACTGGTATTGATGTTATTGACGAAATTGCTGATGAAGGTTCTCAAACTTTTATTTTAGATATTAGTGATGTTTCAGGCACATTTCAAGAAGATGAAATTATCTATCAAGGACCATCTGCTATTGGGGCTACTGCTCGTGCTACTGTAGTGATGCAACTATCGGAAACACAAGTAAAAGTTAAAAATCTTTTTCAATCTTTTAGTGTCTCTGAAGGACAAATTAAAGGTAGTGTCAGTAACGTTACCGCTAATGTAGCAGCACCAATTAACACCGGAAACATACAAGATGATTTTGGTGCCAAGAATCGAGATTTTGTTGTGATTGATTTTACCGAGAACAACCCATTTTCAGAGGATGAATAATCGTGTTTGGACAACCTTTCTATCACAATACACTAAGAAAGATTGTTGCTAGTTTTGGTGCTATTTTTGCCAACATTTACGTTGTTAAACGTGGAGAAAACAGCACAGAGCTTGAACGATTGAAAGTTCCTTTGGCGTATGGTCCTGCTGAACGATACTTGGTGCGAACACTGGAAGATCCTGAGCTAAACAGAAACTTTGCTATTAAACTACCTCGCATGAGTTTTCAAATTTCTAGCATCGAGTATGACTCACAACGCAAGCTAAACACCATAAAGAAAAATGCTGCTCCAATAACTGGTGTTCCTAGTGATGTCATTAGACAGTATCAAGGTGTTCCATATAAGATAGGTATGGAATTAAACATAATTTCAAAATATATCAATGATGCCAATCAAATTATTGAACAAATACTTCCTTGGTTTACTCCGGCGTTTACTATAACAATCAATAGTATTCCTGAAATGGAGTATAAAGACGATATTGCTATTGTACTAAACTCCGTAGCACTACAAGACAACTACGAAGATGATTGGACTTCTCGCAGAGATATTATTTGGACACTTACGTTTGATATAAAAGCTATGTTTTATGGACCCATGGTCAACAAAGAGCTTATTACCACAGCAATCACAGATGTGTACAATGCTGCTGTTGCAGATTTACAAGATCCAAGACAACTACAAACCGTTGCTAGAGCTGCTAGAGGTACATTATCAGTAACCCCAGAAGATGCTACATATAGAGATGAATTTGGTTATACAGAATCGTTTGAAGGATTTTTTGATGGTAAAGTTAGAGATCCTGCTACAGGAGATGATGTAAATCCCACAAACAAAATTACACCAGATGTAATACCGTCTAAAACTAAAGTGGAACCACCTGAATTATCATAACACATAGAGAGAAATGTATGAGTGAAAAAGACATTATTAAAAAATATGAAACTGAAACTACATCTTTTGTTGCTACTGAAGATGATTTAAAAATTATTCAGGAATTTGCTACACAAGATCAAAAGAAAGATTCTGTTATTACTCGTGGTGAGTTTAAGACCAATGATGTCAAATTAAACCCAGTACAGTTTGAAGAAAAGCCAGTAGTTACAGCACCACAAACTGGTGATGATTTAAAAACTGACTACAACTACATTCGCACTAACATTTACGCTATCACTGAGCGCAGTGTTGAAGCTCTTAACAACCTTGTACAAATTGCGGATCAGAGCCAGCATCCTAGAGCGTATGAAGTAGTAGCACTACTTGTCAACACTATTGCAAACGCACAGAAAGATTTAATGACAATACACCAGCAAAAAGCCAAGATAGAAGGTGTTATCCTTAAAAACCAACCTGAAGTAGTCAACAATAATCTATTTGTTGGTAACACTGCACAGCTTGATGAGATTATATCCAAAATGAGCATTAAAAAGCCTACAGATGAGTAATACTCCACAGTTTCAACAACTGACACCTAACGGCGTCAAAAACTACAAAAGCAACCCTAACTTAAAAAGTGCAGGGGTTCAGTTTATCTTTACTAAAGAACAAATAGAAGAGCGCATTAAGTGTATGCGGGACCCTATTTACTTTATTGAGCGATACATGAAGATCGTTCACGTTGATAGAGGGTTAGTGCCTTTTGATTTGTACAAGTTTCAAAAAGAGTTGCTGGGTTCGTACATAAACAATCGCTTTACAATAGCTAAACTTCCTAGACAGGTGGGTAAATCTACAGTAACTATTGCTTACATTTTATGGACAGCACTATTTGGACCTATGCAAAACATTGCCATACTTGCTAACAAAGCCAGTACGTCACGAGACATATTAGCGAAACTACAGTTAGCATATGAGCACATACCTTTATGGATGCAACAAGGTGTAGTTTCTTGGAACAAAGGATCTATTGAGCTAGAAAACGGCAGTAAAGTAATCGCAGCCGCTACTGCATCAAGCGCAGCACGAGGTAGCACCTACAACATTATCTTTCTCGACGAGTTTGCGTTCGTACCAAAGAATATAGCAGAAGAGTTCATTACTTCTGTGTATCCTACCATTTCTTCCGGTAAGACCACTAAGGTTATTATGGTAAGTACACCAAACGGAATGAACCTGTTCTACAAATATTGGACTGATGCAGTACACAAGAGAAACCTTTATGTGCCTATTGAAGCACACTGGAGTGTGGTGCCCGGTAGGGACGAAGCGTGGGCAGAAGATCAAATCAAACAGCTAGGGCAAGAAAAGTTTGATCAAGAGTTTGGATGTTCATTCTTAGGGTCATCAAATACTCTTATTAGTTCAGCGAAACTTAGTGCTATGACTTGGGTATCACCCATACAGAAGATCAATGAGCTTGAGATATACGAGATGCCTAAAGAAGGTCACACTTATGTTTTAAGCGTGGATACCAGCGAGGGACAAAATCTAGACTACTCAGCGTTTACTGTTATGGATTGTAGTCAAATGCCATATAAGTTAGTGGCCAAATACTACAACAACAAAATATCACCTATGGTGTATCCCACAGTAATTTACAACGTAGCAACAAAATACAACAACGCACACATTCTAGCAGAAACAAATTCTATAGGTATGCAAGTTGTAGAAATTTTGCACAATGACTTGGAGTATGAAAACATATTCTCGACCACAAACATGGGTCGAGGTGGCCAAAAAATCAGTTCAGGGTTCAAAAAGAACTCTAAACTTGGAATAAAGATGACGCAGCAAATAAAATCCATAGGATGCTCCAATTTAAAGAGTCTATTGGAAAGTAATAAGCTAATAATAGAAGATTTTGACACTATCTCGGAGCTTACTTCATTTGTGGCTACTCATGCTTCATTTGCTGCTGAAGCAGGATGTCATGACGATCTTACTATTACTTTGGTTCTGTTTGCTTGGTTGACTGCACAAACCTCATTCAAAGAGCTTACAGACACCGATATAAGAAAGAAAATTGCAGAAGAAAAAATAGAAAGTATGCAAGAAGAGATTTTGCCCTTTGGATTTATCAACGATGGATCTGAAACCAAAGAATCGTTCAAAGACGACGAAGGAAACTGGTGGGAAGAAGCACATCCAAACAGCTATTTTGATGCTGATGGATTCTTTTGGAATAAAGACGAGTAATATCCATTGTGCAACATATTGTTAGTAGAAATGCGTTTGTATAAATACAAAGCAATAAATTATACCAAACTCTATAGTGATTTCGCTTTAACCACAAGGAGATAGACATGGGATTTCAAGTATCGCCTGGAGTAGTAGTAACCGAAAAGGATCTTACCACTATAGTTCCAGCAGTATCCACAACCGATGGTGCTTATGCTGGTGTATTTCGTTGGGGGCCTCTCAATCAAATCGTTCTAGTAGGAGATGAGAATCAGCTTGCTAAACGATTTGGAAAACCAGTTCATGATAAAACCAGCCCAGAATCTTTGGCTGCTTCTAATGCTGTAGCTAGTTCTTTCTTTACTTGCGCCAACTTTCTTGCATATGGAAATAAACTTCGCATAGTTAGAGTTGCTGGTGATGATGCAAGAAACGCAACTTCAGGAGTCGGTGCTGCGGATGGTGTTGGTGTTCTTATTGAAAATGATGATGATTATGAGAAGAATCATTCTAACGGCATCGAAAATAAAGGTGCGTTTGCAGCAAGATTTCCTGGTGAGTTAGGAAATAGCATTAAGGTTTCTGTTTGTGCTAGTGCAAAGGCATTTTCACAAAATGTTGTAGGAACAGTATCTGGAGCCAAAGGGCAAAAAGTTCTTACAGGAACAGGAACAGATTTTACAAAACAAATTACCAAAGGCACCATCATCAAACACTCTGCTTCTAAGCAAGAAATTAAAGTTGCTGAAGTAACCGGAGCGGACACACTTGTGCTTGAGGAAAATTTAAGCACCGCACTTTCTGGTGCTACTGTAATTGCTAAGTGGGAATTCGCAGATGTTATTGGGTTTGCACCTACTACCTCAACTCCTGTTCAAGCAGGAGGTGGAAGCGGAGATGAGCTACACGTTGTAGTTATTGATGCTGATGGAAAAATAACTGGTAGCGCAGGTACTGTTCTTGAGAGATACTCGCTTCTTTCTAAGGCGTCAGATGCTATGAAAGAAGATGGTTCAACAAACTACTATGTCAACGTAATTAACAGAAATTCTGAGTACATTCGTTGGATAGATCATGTTTATACTACAGAAAACTGGGGTTCAAAAGCAGATGCTGGTGAGGACTTTTTCCCAACTGCTTCTGATGCAGAGCACGTTCCTCATACCAAAGTGATGAAAGGTGGAGTTGATTCAAATAACTCAGATGAAGATGAAACAATTTTAGGAAATCGTGTTGAAGGATATGAGTTGTTTGCCAATGGAGAGCTTGTAGATGTTTCTCTAGTTCTTATGGGAGAAGCACCAGCTAGTTTGTGCAACACTGTTGTTAGTAACGTGTGCGAAAGCAGAATGGATTGCGTAGCGTTTATTTCACCTCCTAAGGATGCTGTAGTAGGAAATCCTGGTAGTGAAAGAGATGATATTCTTTCATTCAGAAACAACGATCTAAACATTTCTTCCTCTTATGCTGTTATGGACAGCGGATGGAAGATGCAGTATGATAAGTACAATGACGTTTATCGATGGGTTCCACTTAACGGAGATATTGCGGGGCTTTGCGTTCGTACTGACGTAAACCAAGATCCTTGGTGGTCTCCTGCAGGATATAATCGTGGACAAATTAAGAACGTTGTTAAACTTGCTTGGAATCCATTCAAAGCAGAGCGAGATGATCTATATCTAGCAGGAGTTAATCCTGTAATCGCAACTCAGGGTCAAGGAACCATTTTGTTTGGTGATAAGACCATGCTTGCTAAACCAAGTGCTTTCGACCGAATTAACGTTCGACGATTGTTTATCGTTCTTGAGAAAGCTATTGCTCGTGCTGCTAAATTTATGTTGTTTGAGTTCAACGACGAGTTTACTCGTCAGCAGTTCCGCAGTCTTGTTGAGCCATTCCTTCGTGACGTACAAGCACGACGAGGAATTTATGACTTCAAGGTTGTTTGCGACCGAACTAACAATACCGCCGAAGTTATCGACAGAAATGAGTTTGTAGGAGACATTTATATTAAACCAGCTAGAGCAATTAATTTCATTCAGTTGAACTTTATTGCAGTTAGAACTGGTGTTGACTTCTCCGAAATTGTTGGAAAGGCATAAATAATACAAACGAGGAGATAAAACATGGCATTTAACATCAATCAATTTAAGAATCAGCTCACTTATGGTGGTGCACGTTCGTCACTCTTTCAAGTACAACTGAATCTTCCACAAAACTTGTCCGATCCTACAGATAATGGTGTTATTGATGCTGCGGGACTTCCTGCACCAGTTGTAGAGAGAAAGATTGCTTTCATGTGTAAAGCAACTTCTATTCCACCTAGCACCGTGACTGCAATCGATGTTCCATACTTTGGACGTAAGACTAAGGTTGCTGGAGCCAGAACATTTGAGCCTTGGTCTATTACTGTAATCAACGATGAAGATTTTATGATTCGTAAGACCATGGAACATTGGATGGCTTCTATCAACGGACATTCAACTAACATCAACAACTCAGGCGTTACTTCACGTCCTGCAGATTATCAGACTACAGCTATTGTGCGACAGTTTAGCAAAGGTCCTGAGCAGTTTGCTATTCGTGCATATAAGTTTGTTAATATTTTCCCAACTGAGCTTTCAAATATTGAGCTTGCATGGGAAAATGAAAACACTATCGAAGAGTTTACAGTAACATTTAACTATGATTACTGGGAAATTGATGCTTCGGCTGATCTTGGAGTTCTCTAAGATAGTTTTTCTTTAACAACTAAATAGTAGTAACTCGCCTTCCTTTAGAGAAGGCGTTTTACTATAGGCATATGGCTTTTAACATAGACAAATTCAAATCAAATGCGTTATCAAAAGGTGGTGCCAGATCATCACTATTTGAGGTGCAAATAACTTTACCACCAAGCATATTGACTACCACCAGTGATATTTTGGATGTTACACCACTAGGTCTAACAACATCTCAAGAAAAATTAACCTTTTTGTGTAAAGCAACTTCTATACCAGGCAGTTCTGTAGGTGTGATAGAAATACCATACATGGGAAGAAAAGTTAGTTGTGTTGGATCCAGAACATTTGAGCCTTGGACAATAACAGTAATTAATGATGAAGATTTTAGTGTTAGAAAGTCCTTTGAACATTGGTTGTCTGCTATGAATGGACATGCCAGTAACTTTAAAAATGGTGTTACATCTTCTCCTGATACATATCAACAAACTGGTGTTGTTAGACACTTTGGACAAAAAGGCAATTTAATACGAGTCTATGTGCTAAACAATTTATTTCCAACAGAAATATCCAGCACCGAACTTTCTTGGGATAATGAAAATACTATTGAAGAGTTTTCAGTAACACTTAGATATGATTATTGGGATGCAGGATAGTTAAAAATATAGCACTATAAATAATGTTGTAATTGATGCGGGGTGATAAATGGAATTTAATATATTTGGTTGGAAAATAAAGAAAACTAAAGAAGAGCAGAAACAAGAAACTGCTCGCTCTTTTGTACTTCCCGAAAATCAAGACGGTGCGGTAAACGTAGAAGGCTTAGCTGGAGCCTATGGTGCATACATTGACTTTGATGCAACCGTAAAAAATGAATATGAGTTAGTTACCAGATATCGAGAGCTTTCACTTTTACCAGACGTTGACTTTGCTGTAGATGATATTGTCAACGAAATGTTAGTGATAGATGGACATAGTGATCCTATAAAAATCAACTTAGAAAAAGTAAAAGTTGCTAAGTCCGTAAAAACTAAAATTGAGGAAGAGTTTAGAAATATTCTTTCTCTACTGGATTGGAACAATCAAGCATACGAAATCGTTAGAAAGTGGTATATTGACGGTAGATTATACTATCATGTTATATTGGATGAAAACAACAAATCAAAAGGTATTGCTGAACTTAGATACGTTGATCCTAGACAGATAAGAAAAGTGCGAGAAATTGAACGGGAGATAGATGAAAAAACTGGTGTTGAATTAGTAAAAATTCTTGATGAATATTTTACCTACAACAGCAGAGGTATTCAATTTAATGCATCCAATTCCTATAGTCCTATTGCTACTATGGGTGGCGTAAAGATTACTACAGATTCTATTTGTTACGTTCATTCTGGCATAGTTGATAAGTATTCGGCATCCATTCTTTCTAACTTGCACAAAGCCATTAAGCCCATCAATCAGCTAAAGATGATGGAAGATGCTCTTGTCATCTATCGTATTGCTCGTGCACCAGAGCGCAGAATCTTTTACGTTGATGTAGGTAATTTGCCTAAGACCAAGGCTGATGATTATCTTCGCAGCGTAATGAATCGATATCGAAACAAACTTCAGTACAATATTGAAACTGGAGAAATGCGAGATGATAGACGATTCTTATCCATGTTGGAAGATTACTGGCTACCTCGACGTGAAGGTTCACAAGGAACTTCCATTGAAACTCTTCCGGGTGGTGAAAATCTTGGTGAAATGCAAGACGTAGAATACTTTCAAAAGAAAGTGTATCGTGCATTAAACGTTCCTCTCTCACGATTAGATTCAAATAGCGGGTTTCAGTTGGGTCGTGCAGCAGAAATTTCTCGTGACGAAGTAAAATTTGCCAAGTTTATACATCGTGTAAGACTACGATTCAGTCATTTGTTTGATGAGCTACTAAAGAAGCAGCTTGTATTAAAAAATATTATAAACCCCGAAGAATGGACCAGCATTAGAGAAAACATCAGATTTGATTTTAATGCCGACAATCACTATGCAGAATTAAAAGAAATAGAAATGATCAAGAGCAGAATGGAAATGCTACAAGCATTAGATCCATACTCCAACAAATATTTTTCAGTTCAATGGATTAGACAAAATATATTGAGACAAACGGAAGAAGAGCAAGCAGAAATTGATTCTCAAATTAAAGCTGAAAAGAAAATATATGGTGACACTAACAATCAAGAATCCAATAATGAAGATTCAACAACACAAGAACCTATGTTAGAACCCAAAACTAATATAGACGATATTGTGGAAATTTATGACGGAGAGTTAGATACATAAACCAATAAATAATAAACAGGAGAAATTACTATGTCAAAATCCAAAGAAAAAAGTTTAGTTGAAAAGGCTCTTAATGCTATTTCCAAGGGTAATGCTGTACTGATGAAAAAGAACATCAAAGAAGCACTTCTTTCCAAAGTTCGCAGAGCTATTGATAAGAAGGAAAAGGAAATGGCCAAGTCTATAATTAATGACGCTACAAAGACAAAGTAATCAAATGAAACTTATTTGCGAAGTCACAGAAGAGATCAAAGTAATTAAAGAAGGTGCCGATAATGCACAAAAAAATTACTTTATTGAAGGCGTATTCATGCAAGCCGAACTAAAAAATAGGAACGGCAGAATGTATCCACAAGAAATGCTTGATCGTGAAATTACCAGATATGTGAGCGAGTACGTTGATAAGAAGCGAGCGTTTGGAGAATTAGGACATCCAGATGGACCCACAATCAATCTTGATCGAGTTTCACACATGATCACAGATCTTCGTGCTGAAGGAGCCAACTTTATTGGTAAAGCAAAGATACTTAGTACACCAAATGGTAATATCGTAAAGGCATTAATAGATGAAGGAGCGAGGTTGGGTGTATCGAGTCGTGGAATGGGCTCGATCAAAACAGAAGGACATGACGTGCAAATTGTACAGGATGATTTTTATCTTGCCACCGCAGCAGATATTGTGGCTGATCCGTCTGCTCCGGATGCTTTTGTAAACGGTATCATGGAAGGCAAAGAGTGGGTTTGGCATAATGGTATATTACTTGAAAAAGACATACACGAGTATAAGAAAACCATAATGAAAGCTCCTGCAAAAAAGATCAAAGAAGTTAGCGTTAAAGCATTTGAAAATTTCATTAAGAAGCTAGAGAAAAAGTAGGAAAATTATGGCAAATTTTGTCTATGACAAAGCTCGTGAGAAATTTCTTAATGGTGATATTTCTTGGACACGAGATACGTTTAAAGTGATTTTGCTAAACAGTTCTTATGTTGCTAGTAAAGATCATCAAACTTTAGTAGATGTTCCTACTGCTAGTAGAATTGCACTATCAACAGCTCTTGTAGGAAAAACAGTAACTAACGGTGTAGCTAGTGCAGACCCCAAAGTAGTTACGGACGTTCCTTCTGGACGAGTTATCAAATCTCTTATTATAGTAAAACAAAACACATTAGCTACCGATGCTCAATCTGAATTAATTGCATATATCGACACCGCTACAGGCATTTCTGGAACCAATAATAGTGGTTTAACTACTACAGGAGCCAATGTAACAATAAATTGGAGCGGAAATGTTGGAGCAGTTCCAAATAAAATTTTTAATTTGTAATATATGAATATCGGAGTTTCTAATCTAATAACGCACATCAAACAACCTAATGAGGTGTTGCCTATAGATATTAGTTTTGGAAAACTTCATATATTGCCTCGAGGTGCCAAAGAAATTATCGAAACACAAGCAACAGCAAAACGTTGGAAACGCAAGTTTCCAAATCAAGTAGAAGATGCAAATACATTTTTGGTTTCTTCTACTCCTTTGGTTTTGGCTCCACAGAGAACATCGGTGAGAGTTATTGTGGCTGGTGGACAAGATGATTACGATTATCAAGTGACAGTTTTGGTTACGTTTGATAACTTAGCCAAACTTGAGCAAGAGATTTTCGTAAGGGTAAGAGAAGATTGAAAATATATAAATAAAAATGCCTTAGAGCAAAATATAATATTCAGGGAGTTATTACCATGGCAATTACATCAAAGTTTTTGAGAGACATCCGTGAGAGTGCTGAAGCTGATGTACCTACACACTCTTCTGACGCCGCTGCTACTACACCAGAATCACTAAAAGCAAAGAAGGTTGCCGAAGAGGAAACCGAGGATAAGACAGAAGTAACCGAAGAGGACGAGGCAGATATGAAGGCTGAGTCTGAGGACAAGGATGCTGATGATATGGTTTCTGAGGAAGATGAGGCTGAGATGAAAGCTGAGTCTGAGGACAAGGATGCTGATGATATGGTTTCTGAAGAGGAAGATGCTGAACTCAAGGAAGAGGACGAAGCAGAGATGAAAGCTGAGTCTGAAGATGCTGAACTCAAGATGAAGGCTGAGTCTGAAGATCACGACGAAGATGATATGGTTTCTGAAGAGGAAGACGCTGAACTCAAGGAAGAGGAAGACGTTAAGCTAGACGAAGAGGAAGAGGAAAAGTTGGCTGAAGAGGAAGAGGAAGCAGTTAAGGAAGCCACAGATGCTCTTACTAAGGACGAGGAGCTTCCAGAATCGTTCAAGACCAAGGTTGCTTCTATTTTTGAGGCTGCTGTTAAGCGCACATCTAAGAAACGTGCCGCAGCTCAAAGCAAGAAATTAGTAGAAAGCTACAACAAAAAGTTGGCTAGCAATAAAAAGAAAGTTTCTGATACTCTTGTAAACAAGGTTGATGGTTATCTTGATTATGTTGTTGAAGAGTGGATGAAAGACAATAAAGTGGCTATTGAAGGTGCACTTCGTTCCGAGATTACTGAAAAGTTTATCGTTGGATTGAAGAATCTTTTCGAGAGTCATTATATTGAAGTTCCTGCTGAGAAGGCTAATATTCTTTCAGAGCAGGAGCATAAGATAAAGAAACTTGAGAAAGAACTTAATGATGAACTCGTAAAGAGTGTGGAACTCCGTAAGGAAAATATTCGTCTCAAGAAGTCTTCAATTATCAAGAAGCTCACTGAAGGAATGACTGTAAGTGATGCAGCAAAGTTCCAAGAACTTTGCGAAGGTGTATCTTTCGAGAATACACAATCATTTGGTCAGAAGCTCAAGGTGATTAAGGAAACATATTTTCCAAAAACCTCTACCAGCTCCCGTGACATTGATGCTTCTTTATTGACTGAAGGTGGTTTGACGCAGCAAGATCAACCAAAGATCGCAACTGAGGTTGATGTTTTTGCGGATACCATCTCCAGAATGGTGAAAAGATAAAAATGATAAATAGCTTATAGAGGAACAGTTCTTAATTGTTTTAAAAGGAGAATGTAAAATGTATCTCACTGATGAACTTCAAAAGAAATGGGAAAAGGTGCTTAACCACCCTGATTTGCCAGAGGTGCGTGATGCTCATAAGAGAGCAGTTCTAACTGTCCTCTTGGAGAATCAACTTAACGAGTCTCGCAAGGAGCGAATGATTACTGAAGATGCTCCAGTTAATAGCGGGCTCACAACTCCTAGCACTGCTAAGAGTGATGTTGGTTCTAAGATGCAGGGTTATGATCCTGTTTTGATCTCTCTACTTCGTCGTGCGCTGCCTAATTTGATGGCGTTTGATGTTTGTGGTGTTCAACCAATGAAGGCTCCTACCGGACTCATCTTTGCTATGAAGAGTCGCTACACATCACAAAGTGGTGCTGAAGCTCTCTTTAACGAAGCTAACACAGCACACACTGGTGATGGTTCACACGCCGGGGCGGCAGATCCATTTGATGGATCTCTTTCTGCTGGAACCGGAATGTCAACTTCTGATGGTGAAGCTAAGGGTACTGGATTGAACAGCAATCCTCCAGTAAACGATAATGCTTTCCCAGAGATGGCGTTCTCTATCGAGAAAGTAAGCGTTGAAGCTAAGACTCGTGCTCTCAAGGCTGAATACTCGATGGAACTTGCTCAAGATCTTCGTGCAGTACACGGGCTTGATGCTGAGACTGAGCTTGCTAATATCCTTTCGGCTGAGATCCTTGCGGAGATCAATCGTGAGGTTATTCGTACAATTTACAAGAGTGCAAAGACTGGTGCTCAACACGGTGTTGCTTCTGCTGGAACATTCAATCTCGATGTAGATTCTAACGGACGTTGGTCTGTTGAGAAGTACAAGGGTCTGATGGTTCAGATTGAGCGTGAAGCTAATGCAATCGCTAAGGAAACACGACGTGGACGTGGAAACATCCTCATCTGTGATAGCGATACTGCAAGTGCTTTGAGTGTTGCAGGACTTCTTGATTGTGGTTCTGCTCTCAAGGATTCGCTCTCAGTTGATGACACTGGAAACACATTCGTTGGAGTTCTTAACGGACGTTTCAAGGTTTATATCGACCCATTTGCTCCACTTGGTCAGCACTTTATTGTTGCTGGATTCAAGGGTGCTAACCAGTATGATGCTGGATTGTTCTACTGCCCATACGTTCCACTCCAGATGGTTCGTGCAGTAGATCAAGGATCGTTCCAACCAAAGATTGGATTCAAGACTCGTTACGGGCTTGTAGCTAATCCTTTCTCGACATCAAGCGTAACTGCAGGTGCGGGACTTGGTGATGGAGCTAATACCTACTACCGCAAGGTTAAGGTAACTAACCTTCTCTAATTTTAGAGGGTTAATAGATCCAGAAAAAAGGGAGCCTTGTGCTCCCTTTTTTTATGTCTTTGATTATATTACAAAAAATATTGTCCAAAAACACTGGTTATATTTTTCTTGACGCTTGTTCTATAGACGCTATATCATAAATAGTATGAACAATCAACAGTCGAGATTCCAAATATGCCAATAACAGATGTTGAAAATCGAAATTTTCAATCACCTCTTAATTTTGAATTTCGAGTCGATAAACTTACCGACTTTAATTACTTTGTACAAAAAATTAATATTCCCGATTTAAATATTCCTGTAGCGGTTAATGGTAGCGCCACGCCGTTTGCAAAGATACAATATACGGGAGATCACTTAGAATTTGGTGAACTGTCAGTTGATTTCAAGGTCAGTGAGGGTCTATACAACTGGTATGAAATCTTTTCTTGGATGCAAGGTATTGGTTTCCCTGAAAGTATAGAGCAGTATGGTAAAATGAAAGAAGGTTTAACTCCAGATTTAAATGGTGTTGTATCAAAACGTCCACTACCACAAAGAACACACGGTGCGATATATGGACAAGGCACATTACTAATAAACACCAGTCAGAATAATCCTATATTAAAGATCACTTTTGTTGACTTGCATCCAGTTAGTCTTGGTGAAATGGTCTTTGATACCCGAGAAACGGATGTTTTATATGTAACAGCGTCGGTTAGTTTTAAATATGATTATTTTACAGTTGAGAAACTTGTTGTATAGGAGTTTGTATGTCTAAAACAATTAGAAGAAAACGCCCAAAGAGAATCAAAATTGGTTATTTGGACTTCAAACTTATTCCACGTTCAAAAAAGTGGAGTATTAAACACAAAGCTGTGGGCATGTGCTTACCGGAAGATGGTAGAATTGCATTTTCTACAGCACAAAAACGATCAGAGATTGTAAACACCATTTTACATGAGATGTTACATGGTGTTGTTTATATGTTTGATATTAATTTTAGAAATCTTCGTGAAGAGGAAAAAGTAGTCCGAAAGCTGGCAAATGGACTACATACTGTATTCAACGATAATCCCGAATTTCTTGAATGGGTGATGCAAAACTCTGGCGACGATGAATAAAGTTCCCGATTGGGTGGAAACACTAAAGCAAGGCGACTTTATGGTTGTGGTATTTCCTTATACCGGAGATACTGTGTTTGCGGAAGTAATAGAAAATAATCCAGCTTTATTCGATAGTATGTACTTTGGTACCATAACTATTAATTACAAAATTAATAACTTTGCAAGACAAGATGACCTGTTGTATGATGATTACTCTAAAGAGTGTGACTATAGAGATAATTGGTATGCATATCGTGTAACATAATGAAGCTAGAAGAAATTGAATCACTTTGGGAACAAGACTCTAAAATAGATAGAACAGACCTCGATAACGAGAGTCTTAAAATTCCCATGCTGCATAGCAAATATTACAAAATATATTTGCGTGAAAAAATCCAACTTAAATCAGAAGAGCTTGAGTATAAACAATTCTATAAACTCAAGCATGAGTATTATAATGGAAAACTATCACAAGAAGACCTAAAGGATCTTGGTTGGGAACCATTTCAGTTTGTTTTAAAAAACGATTTACAAGTTTACATAGATGCCGACAAAGATGTAATTACCAAATTACTAAAACTCCAAGTACAACGTGAAAAAGTAGAGCTATTGGAAAGTATTATCAAAACACTAAATGGACGTGGATTCTTAATTAAGAACGCTATTGACTTTATACGATTTACTAGCGGTGCCTAAATGAATAAAAGTCCATTTTTATTACTTTTTATGATAGCAGCTATTTTGGGCTTAATTATGGGTCTTGTGTCTCTTTATCGAATGATAATTATCACTATTGCTATATTGAGCTAAGGAATCAGCTTATTTTTCTGACATAAATATCCAACAGAAAATATTATTCTGTTGTGATATTGATGGAAAAACTGATAGTTAAAAAAGCAAACGAAGTTTATCTAAGCGTAGATACTTCCTCATCGATTCATCGAGAGCTATCGGACTTTTTTAAGTTCAAAGTTCCTGGTTATCAATTCATGCCCGCATATAAAATGCGAATGTGGGATGGCAACGTAAGACTATACAATCTAATGAATGGTACCATTTATGTTGGACTTCTTCCATATTTAAAAGAGTTTTGCAAGTCCAGAAATTATGATGTTGAGATAGATTCTGATATAACAAAAAAGACTGATTTTTCTCTTGATAGCTGTAAGAAGTTTTTAGATACTCTTGAACTTCCATTTGAAGCACGAGACTACCAACTATCAGCAATACAACACGCAATAAAGTCTCATAGGTCATTGTTACTTTCTCCTACAGGTTCTGGTAAGAGTCTTATCATATATGCTCTTACAAGATATTACAACAAAAAAACCTTAATAATTGTTCCTACAATTTCTCTTGTTTCCCAGATGTACTCTGATTTTAAAGAGTATGCAAAAAATCAACCTGAATATTGTGTTGATAAAGTAATTCATCCTATTTACGGTGGTCAAGATAAAATTTCTAATAAAAAGGTGGTCATTTCTACATGGCAATCTATCTATAAATTACCTAAATCTTGGTTTGATCAGTTTGATATGGTCATAGGAGACGAAGTACACTTATTCAAAGCAAAAAGTCTCGTCAGCATTATGACAAAACTTGAAAATTGTAAGTATAGATTCGGAACCACAGGCACATTAGACGGCACACAAACACACAAGCTAGTGTTAGAAGGTCTTTTTGGCACAACATTCTCCGTAACAACTACAAAGAAGTTAATGGAGAAAAAACAATTAGCTGAATTAAACATTGAGTGCGTAGTATTAAAATATGACAATGATATTATTAAAGCACATAAAAAAGACAACTATCAAGAAGAAATTAAATTTCTTGTACAAAATGAAAAGCGAAACACGTTCATTAGAAATTTGGCTGTTAGTACCAAAACCAACTGTTTGGTAATATTTCAGTTGGTGGAATTACACGGAAAAGTTTTGTACGAGATGATCAAAGAAAAAGCTCATAAACTTAATCCCGATAGAAAAGTGTTTTTTGTTTCAGGAGAAACTGATGCTGAAACACGAGAGCAAGTTAGACAAATAACTGAAAATGAACGAGACGCCATAATTGTGGCATCTAGCGGAGTCTTTAGTACTGGAATCAACATTCGCAATCTTGAAAATATTATTTTTGCATCACCAACAAAAAGCAGAATTAAAACACTACAGTCTATAGGAAGAACGCTTCGTATTGGTGATCATTCAGATAAAGCTAAACTGTATGATATTGTTGATGATATGACCGATAAATCTCATAAAAATTTTGCTGTAAAACATTTTTTAGAGAGAGTTAAGATATACAATGAAGAGAAGTTTAAGTACAAGCTGCACAAAGTAAATTTGTTTTAATAAATAGATTGATGTCATTAAAAGTTTTAAAACTAACAACAGGCGAAGAATTGATTGGTATCGTTCAAGACGGTAGAGACGTAACTGATGCTGAAGATGGTTACACTCACGACAATTTACTTTTCATTACAGGTCCTTTAAAAATAAATTGCACTTATGATAAAGAAGCAAGAGCCCACTCCATATATCTTTCTGATTGGGTTCCAGCAATAAGTGAAGATATGCTACCTTTGGATAAAAACAAGATTTTAACGTTGGGACGTCCTACACAGGAACTAGAAGAGCACTATTATGAATTGGTTATTGCAAGTCAACTATTACAGCAAGCAGAAGCAGAAGCTCAATCAGAAAATGTAAAGACTGAAGAAAACACTTCTGATGATAGCCAAGACTTACAAAAGAAGCTAATTAAGATACTTAAAAACCATAAGTTTGACGACGACGACTATCAATAAACGCTTCCTAAAGCATAACGATTTCAGTAGCCTACCAAGTCAAAAATCAATAGGAATCGCTGTTCTATACACAGCTATAGGTTAAACTATTTTTGCATCCTATTAACTTTTTTTTGATTGGTTTTGGTTTTCTTGTTTTTTTTGATTCTGGTTGTATATATAGGCTTGTAGTGCCTTCGCATAAGACTTTTTATAATCTTTATATCTTTTAATAGCACTATAGGACATAATAAGATTTTTATCTCCTATCAGACCAAGGCCTCAAAAATCATTAAAAAATTTTAATAATTTCTTGTAAAAGAATTATTGTGTGCTATCATCTTTATATGGACGAAAATGAGAAAAAGCTGCACTACGTCAATAATGCAGAATTTTACAAAGAAATGAAAGAATATATCGCTGCTGTCAAGAAAGCAAAGCGATCTAAAGAACCATTGCCACAGGTTACTAATTATATTGGTGAGTGTATATTGTCTATTGCTAACAAGTTGGCTAATAAACCCAACTTTATGAATTATCCATTTCGTGAAGAAATGATTAGTGACGGTGTTGAAAACAGTTTGCAGTATATAAACAACTTTGATCCTAAGAAAAGTAAAAATCCATTTGCTTACTTTACTCAAATTATATACTTTGCTTTTGTGCGTAGAATAGAAAGAGAAAAAAAGCAACTATATACCAAGTATCGTCTAATTGCAGAAAATTTAATACATGATGTAGCTGACAGCGAACACTTACAAAACACCAAATACGGTAGCGATCAAGCGGATCTAAACATGTATGAGTTCGTAGAAAAGTTTGAAAAAAGTAAAGAAAACAAGAAAAAGAAAGCCAAAGAAAACAGCAAAAAGCGCAAAAATAAAAAGCGTGATTTTGACGAAATGTTTGATCAGTACGATGATATACCTGAACAATGACATTTGGTTTTGTAAAACGTATATGGAATGATCCTGACTTTGATCCTGCTATGAGCGAGCAAATTAAAAAACAGGCAATATTGGATAGTTTATATCATCACTGCCAAACCAGAACACATACTTCCAAAGATGTGTATGCCAAATTACTAGATGATTTAAAGTTAGTGCCACCTACGAATGTTACCGATAAAGTTTTGGATGTTATCAGAGAATATAAAAATAGCGGAAAAAATCTTGAAGCCACAATCGATTCACTGTATAGTATATTGTATGTAACAAATACGACTACATCCAATGGTGGATGGAGTCCAACAGATACTTGATTATGGTAAAAAACAAAAAGACTGTAAAACCTACCAAAAAGAAAATAAACCCCGATTATATTACAGTAAATGGTAGCACATACGAAAAGATTTCGGATAATTCTGTAGAAGTTTCTCTTGATTTGGAATCTGATGTGCTAGATGATTTAACTTCTTTGGTAAAAGAAGGAAAATTTGTTTCTATAGGAGATGCCGTTCGTCATATTCTCAGACGAAAACTTGAGAGCGAAGGCTATAAGGTTTAATGAAAGTTGCTATTATAACCGACACCCATTGTGGTGCCGGTAACGACAATCAAAATCTCAACGAATTTTTTTTAAAATTCTATGAGGACGTATTTTTTCCTTATCTAAAGCAACATGATATAAAAACTGTGTTGCATTTAGGTGATACGTTTGACCGTCGCAAGTACATTAATTTTAGTACACTACATGCTTGGCAAAATCGTGTGTTTAAACCGCTGCATGATTGGTGTGATCGTGTTGATATACTAATTGGTAATCACGACACTTACTACAAGAATACCAACAAAGTTAATAGTGTAGAAGAGCTACTAAAGATTTACCCCAAGTTCAATATATTTGTAGAGCCTACGGAAGCCGATATTGCAGGTAGAAAGTTTTTATATGTACCTTGGATCTGTGAGGACAATCAAGAGCAGTCCTTTAAGATGATTGAAGAGTCTAAAGCGCATATATGTGCAGGACATCTTGAGCTAATAGGTTTTGAGATGTATGCAGGACATATTAATACTAATCATGGCTACCGCAGTGATATGTTCGACAAGTATTATATGACTCTTACAGGACATTTTCACCAAAAATCATCAATGAGCAATATTCATTATCTTGGTGCTCCTTATGCTATGATGTGGGGTGACTATGGCTCAGCAAAGGGTTTTCATGTATTGGATACTGAAACACTAGAATTGCAGTTTATAGAAAACCCAATTCAGATGTTTCATAAAATTTACTACAACGATACTGATGAAACATATGATTCACTGATGAACAAGAATCATTCAGATATTGCCGGTAAGTTTGTAAAGGTCATAGTTCAAAAGAAAAATAATCCCTATTGGTTTGATCAATACTTTGAGAATCTACAAAAAAATAATCCAGCAGATATTTCGGTGATTGAGTCTGCATTTGAAAATGGACTTTCAGATCAGGATGATATTGATCAGGCCAAAGATACTCTTACAATATTAAAAGAATGTGTTGATACGCTAAATGTAGATGAGCATAAAAATGCCTTGAATGATTTGCTTCGAGAGCTTTATATCGAAGCATTAAATAGTAATGAGCATATTCAAAGTAATAGCTGATGATAATTTTTAAGAAGGTGCGATGGAAGAATCTTTTATCCACCGGCAACAATTTTACAGAAATTGACTTGAGTAGTAATCATACTACTATTCTATTAGGTCAAAGTGGTAGTGGAAAAAGCACACTGCTAGATGCTATAGCATTTGGACTGTTTAATCGTCCTTTTAGAAATATCAACAAGAATCAATTAGTCAACATGATCAACCAAAAGAATTGTTTGGTTGAGGTAGAGTTTACAGTAGGAACACAAAACTATTTGATTCGCAGAGGTATAAAACCCACAGTGTTTGAGATTTACTGTGATGATGTGCTTATCAATCAAGACTCGCACTCAAAAGATTATCAGCAGTATTTGGAGCGAAGCATACTTAAATTTAATTTTAAGGCGTTCACGCAGATTATAGTTCTTGGAGCCAGTAACTTTACACCATTCATGCAGCTTAAACCAGCAGACAGACGAGTTATTATCGAAGGACTTTTGGATATAGAAATATTTTCTGTGATGAATACAATACTAAAGCAGAAAATATCCAATCTCAAGAACGTTGCTCAAGAAAACGAGTTTAATTTGTCCATAATCAAAGAAAAGATTGATTTGCAAAACAAGTATATTTCAGACTTGTCACAAAGCAAGCAAGAAAAAATTCAGGAAAATCTTGCTATTATAGAAAAAAATAAACAACAGATGTTGACTATAGAACAACAGAATCTAGAATTAAAAAACAATATTGTTGAGTTAAAGACCAAACTTAACTTTAAAGATGATGTTGTCATACAAATTACCAAGATAAAAGATATTAAAAATAAGTTAGACTCTAACATTAAAAAATCTAAAAAGGAAATTTTGTTTTATGAGGAAAACAATAATTGTCCTACTTGTAGGCAAAACATTCCTGTTGATTTTAAACATATGGAAATAACAAAGAAGATGGACAAAATAACAGAGTGGCAAACAGGTCTAGCTGATGTTGACTCTGCTATGAGTAAGCTGCTATTAAAGTTAGAAGAGTCCAAACAAATAGAAGATGAGATTGATATAATACAAAGTCAAATTGTAAAAAATCAAAGTATGATTGATGGTATCAATCAGTTTATCAAAAAGATTGCCAAAGACACAATCGATATGAAAAATCAAGAATCTGCACCCAAAGATTGTGTAGATAAGCTAAACGAATTGCAAGAAACTTCCACTAAACTGGAAAACAATAAAGAGCAATATGCATTAGATAAAAATATTCATGATTTGGCTACAGCACTACTAAAAGACAGTGGTGTTAAAGCCAGAATTATTAAGCAATATCTTCCTCTAATTAACAAGCACACAAATATATTCTTAAATGCCATGAATTTCTTTGTTACCTTTAATATTGATGAAGAGTTCAATGAAAGTATCAAGAGCAGAGGACGTGATGAGTTTGCTTATGAAAACTTCAGCGAAGGTGAAAAACAGCGAATAGATTTGGCTTTACTGTTTACTTGGCGCACAATCGCCAAAATGAAGAATAGTGTAAACACCAATCTTCTTATCATGGATGAAGTATTAGATAGCTATCTTGATACACAAGCCACAGAAAATGTTTTGATGCTCTTAAACTCGGATATGTTTCGTGATACCAACATTTTTGTAATTTCTCATAAAGAAACCATATCCGACAAATTTAAAAAAACTATTCGCTTTACAAAGTCTAAAAATTTTAGTACGATAATTTAATTATGTCTTGTTGCATTGAGAGGAATATTATGAGTGCAGACCCTAAAATAAAAAACGCCATCCTCGTCAACGAATTTTCTGAATATGGTGTCAAAAATTTTAAAGTAGATTTTGATGATTTAAATAATAGTGCTTTGCCCATAATTCCTATTTTTATTGATAGCTATGGTGGAGAAATATATTCTCTTCTTGCTATGTTGGATATAATTTCTACCGCAACAAAGCCTGTGGCTACGGTGGCTCTTGGAAAGGCTATGAGTTGTGGTAGTATATTACTGGCCTGCGGAGGGTCTAAAAGTCTTAGATTTGTGGGAAGTAATTCTACAGTAATGGTTCACGATGCAGCTACAGTATCATTTGGAAAAATTGAAGAACTTAAAGCTGATGTTGGAGAAGCAGAAAGATTGAATATCAAAATTTTTGAAATGTTAAATGAATCTTGTGGAAAACCCAAAGGATTTTTTCAAAAATTAGTTGCCGAGAAAAAGCACGTTAATTGGTATTTGGACTCAAAAGAGGTTCTCAAACTAGGATTAGCAGATCATATTGGATTACCAGTAATTGATTCTTTGTTTAATGTGGATGTGGTAAAATCATTTGCAATAAAACAGATTCCTCAAAACAAGGAAAAGAAAAACAAGAAAGCAAAGAAAGTGAAGTAATATGAATTGTGTAAAGATTAAAGTGTCTGATATTGATGTATCAGAACATGATGATAGCTGTTTTCATTATTTAACTTTAATCGAAAACAGTACATATTTACAAAACACTCCAGTTTATGTCAGCGAGACTGATAAAAAGCTATATGGAGTGAGTCTTTCAGTTTATCATTCTTTAGTTAAAACTAATACGCAAGAGTGTCTTGCTATATTAGTACCAGGAGAATACGATGAAAAGTTTGATCTGTATATGTCTAATATACAGTCAAATGTAACTTTGCTGTATCATAAAATTAAAAAGAAGTATAATCAACCTACAGAAGTTGATAATTGTGAGTTTGATTGCAATCAATTAGATCTTATGTATTTGGTTGACTTAGACGATGTAAATTTGGACGTTAAAGAAATACAAGAAGAAGTTGTTAAAATTAAAAAGCAATTTAGTGTCACTATAGTTTTAAAAACTCTTGAGCAAAACTTTCGCACACAAAAGTTTTTTAAGACCAATGAAAATGAAATCTCATACAACGATTTTAATAGAATTGCAAACAAAATATCAAGCCCATTTGAAGTTGATGATGTAAATGAAAGATTCTTTAGAAGTAAGACCTATCCAGATTTTACTATCAAATGCGATAGTATAGATCAAATGAATACAGTGCTGGACTATTTTAAAATTAATAAAGACAAGATCAAAACAACCAGAATAAACTTCAATAAACTAGAGAAAATAATTCCATGCTAAAGCGAGTGTTGTTTATAGGTCCATACAGTCATCATTTAAGCTCTAAAAATTTAATGGCGTGTTATCGTATTGTCAGATGGATCTGCAATAATGTTCCTGGTTGTGAACTGCTTCAATATGAAGATTATGTAAAAGCCGATTGTCACAGAAATATTGATGCAATAGTTTACTTCTATTCCTCGTACTATGCAAAGTTTGATGAAATTATCACAGTGATGAAGAAACATCCAAATGCCAAGTTGTATTGGTTGTATAATGAATATGCATTATCCTTGAACTCTTCTATAGCCAAATATTTTCATAAAAGAGGATATGAAGTAATTACAAATTTAAAAGATGGGCATGGAAAGGACGTTTTAACCACATCAAAAAAGATTCATGTGTTAAACATGAATGTAACTGCATATAGAGATGAAATAAATCAAAAACCATTTGAGACACGCCCATATGAACTAATGTATTATGGTATGTTTCGTCCAGATCGACAGCAATATATAAACGAATATTATCAAAATGCCATTGTAAGCACAAGTGCTAAAAATGTAACTAGATTTAAAATGAATGGGCTATCCGCACGATTTGTTGATAAGTTGGTATGGGGCAGAAACGATTCTACGCTTAATAGAGTTAAGTTTTCTGTGTATGTAGAAGATAAGCGAATACATCAAGATCGATATAGTCACTTGGCTGACAGATTTTATGAGTGTGTTAGTAACGGGGTGGTATTATTTTTTGATAGAAATTGTATCAAAAATGTTACTATGTCTGGTTACAACATAGAAGATTACTTTTTTGTGTCTGATAAAATAGAGCTTAACGATAAAATGAATGAGATATCTACCAATCTTACGATTAGAGACAGATATTTTTCTAATGTTGTGCGAGATATAGAACGAGAGAAGCAAAATTTAAGACAGGAATTTTTATCAGTTTTTGAATCATGTTAGTCAATATAATAGGTCATATAGGAGCAATTCTGTTGGCCTTTTCCTCAGCACCTCAGTTGATTACTACACTAAGAAAAAAAGATGTTACAGGTCTATCTCTAGTGACTCTTTTACTTTGGGGTTTTGGTTGTGCGTTTATGGGGATATATGTATTCTTTACTACAGCCCAAGCTCCTTTGCTTTTCAATTATACATTTAACACCATGCTAGTTGGAACGAACATTTTACTTTACTTAAAGTATAAAAAACCTAATAAAAACAAATAGTTATTTACTAATAATATAGTTGTTGACATTGTTTCCATCATTTGATATACTTATTATGTAAGTTATTATGATGAGGTGTTGTGATGTCAACTAGAATTTCTTCAAAAGAGATACTCGCCAAGTTAATGGCTAAGGAAAATATCTTAGTAGAACACGCCAATGTTCCTACGGCTGGTTTTGATTTGATCAACCGCAAGTTACTTCTTCCTAACTGGAAAAATATATCTGATGATGTTTATACTCTTCTCATCTCTCACGAGGTAGGCCACGCTCTCTATACACCTAAAGATGAATGGGAAAAGGAGATCATTAAACATGCCAACGTAGATTTTAAACAGGTTGTAAACATTGTCGAGGATGTTCGCATCGAAAAGATGATTCAGAATTTATATCCAGGCACCGTTCGTGCTTTTCGTGCCGGTTATAATGAGCTAGAGAAGTCCAATTTGTTTGGTACAAAAGATCGTGACATCGAATCTTATGGTCTTTTAGATAGACTTAATCTTCATTTTAAGATTGGTCATTTTGGTTATGCTAAGGTTCCTTTTAGTGAAGCCGAGATGCCTTGGTTAGACAAGATATCGGCATGCAAAACCTTTTCTGATGTAATTAAGATTGCTACAGAATTAAAACAATTTGTAGAAGAAAACCCAGAATCTCAAGGTGATAAGCAAGCTCAGTCTGAGCAGAATTCTTCCGATAATCTTGAGTCTAAGGATATGTCCAACTCTTCTAATTCACCATCCTCGCAACAAGGTGGTTCACAGTCTCAATCTTCAGAACAGTTTGGTAAATCTGATGACGTTCAGCAAAGTTCCTCTAATGGAACTAACAATCAAACATCCTCTGATAACACTACCAATAATGATTCTGGTGAAGGTTCTGAAACAGAATCCGCCGAAAGACCAAAGGTGTTCTCGGAAACACAAAGTCATTTTGATTCCGAGATTCAAAAATTGGTCGATACGTCCGTTTTAGAAACATTTTATGCCAACGTTCCTAAAATACAGTTAGATAAATTGGTTGTGGATTACAAAACGGTTCACCAACAGATTACCAATTTTTATTCTAAACACTATCCTCAGATATACGATAATTTACAAGCTGATGTTGAGCGATTCAAGAACGTTAATAAGAATACGGTAAATCAGCTTGCTAATCTCTTTGAGATGAAAAAGAAGGCTAAACTGGATGTTCGCTCTCTTACTTCTCGCACTGGTAAGTTGGACACCAATAAGGTTTACTCTTATCGCTATAATGATGATATCTTTAAAAAGCTAACCATCACTCCTCAGGGTAAAAGTCATGGTTTAGTCATGTTCATTGATATGAGCAGTAGCATGACCGAGAACATCGCCGGAACCTATGAGCAGTTGCTTAACTTGGTTCTATTTTGTCGTCGTGTGAATATACCGTTTGATGTTTATGGATTTACTGATGCTTATGCATCTCGTCAAGGATTACAGAAACACCCTTCAGTTCCTGGTGAGTTGATGTTTCATGATTCATTTTGTCTTAGACACTATTTCAGCAATACGATGTCAGGAAACGAGTTTAACGTAGCTCTTAAAAACATTATTTGTATAATGAGACACTACACAGGACAATATTACGGTGGTGTTCCTCCTCAGGAAACTCTTAACACTACTCCTATGGTTCCCGCAATCCTTGCTGCTACACAGCTTGTTAAGGAGTTTCGTGAGAAGTATAGATTAGATATTGTAAACACCATTTTCTTAACTGATGGTGAAGATACTCACGGACTTGTTTGCAACGATGGAACTGGTCAAGAAAAATATATAGGCACTAGCAGAAGATTCGGTTGGAACGCTTCAAAACTAAACCATTATATTAGAGATTCCAAGACTCGCAAACAATGGCAGATTAAAAATTGCACAGCAGATATGCTTAACATACTACGAGAAACCAATGGTGTGAAAGTCATAGGTTTTCATATTATTAAGAAGCGAGAATTGTCTTATATATTGGAACGCACAGAGTCAAACACAAAGGAGCTAAATAAACACTTAGATAATTTTAAGAACAATAAGTTTTGTGAATTAAATAATGTTTCTGGATATGATGCGTATTATATGATTCCTGCTGGTCATACTCTTAGCATAGGCTCTGATGACTTTGAAGGTGATGTTGATACAACTATAGATTGGGATGATCAAAAGCAAGTTAAGAAGACCTTAAAGGCTGTTACTAAAAACTTTAGTAACTTTATGAAACAGAAGATGACAAACAGAATCTTATTGAATCGTTTTATAGATCATATATCATAGTAGTATGAGACTCATTCAATCATTCAAACAAAGGCTACTTCACGAGGCAAGCGTAAAGAGCTTGTCTCGTATTTGGCAGCATACTAATGAATCAAACATTGGTCTGATTACTGCTTATAGAGGTGAGCTTGATGTTAAAAAGAATGAAGCTAGAAACAAGGAATTAGCTACACTAATACGTCAAGCAGGTTTCGGTTACATTCAAGTAACTGGGTTTTACATTGAGAATCTGGGTCAAGATGACGAGCGAAAGGTTCAGGAAAAGTCCTTTTTGGTCATGTCGTCGGCAAACGATTCTGGTAAACTACGAGATTTTCTTATTAAGATGGGTGTTAAGTTCAATCAAGACTCAATCTTTTATAAAGATGCAACCAAAGACAAGGGTGTTCTTATAGGCACAGCTTCGGGTAGATGGCCTGGTCTTAACACAGAAGTAGTAGCTGGTAGGTTCACGCCACAGAAGCTAGGAACGTATTATACTAAGATGAAGGGTGATCGTAAGTTTACATTCGAGTCGGTTGAATGTCCTCAGGGGCTGATGCCTAGAGCGTTACAAGAGAAATTAGAAAAACGCTAAGTTATTGATATTACGTTGAATATATTTGTTGACATATTCGACCGATTCCTGTAAAATATAGTTATATAATGTAGTTATTGTGAGGATTATATCATGAATACCAATAAAAATCGTAAAGAGTTCCTTGATGCCTTGGCTAGTAAATTCGGCAACACACCTTTCCGTCGAAAAGAGTTGATTGAGTTTACCAAGCGGCATAATTTTACTAACTATAATTGGTTTGTAAACTCTAGCGAGTATAAGTTATCTCGTGGTGAGTACCATGTTCCTTCTAGTAATAAGCCTGTCATGACTGATAGCACTTCTGTTCCTGCACCAGCTCCTACTTCTGTATCAACCGAACCTGCGGTTATACACAATTTTATAGGCGAGGTCCATCGTGAGTGTTTGGTTCCTGAGATTGACAAGCTGTTTGTTAAACACGGTGACTTTGATTTAATCTCTAAGATTATTTCATCACGATTGTTTTACCCAATGTTCATCACAGGTCTTTCTGGTAATGGTAAAACATTCGGTGTCGAGCAAGCCTGCGCTCAACATAATCGTGAATTGTTTCGAGTAAACATCACTATTGAAACCGACGAGGATGATCTTCTAGGAGGATTCAGACTTGTAAACGATAGCACAAAATGGTTCGATGGTCCCGTAATTCGTGCTATGCGCTCTGGTGGTGTTTTGTTGTTGGATGAAGTTGATCTTGGCAGTAACAAGCTACTTTGTTTGCAACCAATTCTTGAGGGTAAAGGTATACTTCTCAAGAAGATTAATCAGTATGTAAAGCCAGCTCCTGGTTTTACTATTGTGGCCACCGCAAACACCAAGGGTCAGGGTTCTGAAACTGGTAAATTTGTAGGAACCAACATTCTTAATGAGGCTTTTCTTGAGCGTTTCTGTGCTACGTTCGAGCAGAAGTATCCAGAAGAGCGAGTAGAAAAGAGTATTCTCAAGAAGCTGTTTGCCTCTCACGATTTAAAATCCGATGTTATTGACGATTTTATTTCCAAGCTGGTTACTTGGGCATTTGGTACTCGCAAGACCTTTGAGACTGGTGGAACTTCAGACTTGATTAGTACCCGTCGATTGGTTCATATTGTAAATGCCTATGCAATTCTTGGACACCCAGAAGAGAGTGACAAAAAGTCCGTGGGTGACCGCCGCCGCCAAGCTATCGAGTTGTGTATTGCACGATTCGATGAAAGCACCAAAATCTCATTTATGAACTTCTATGAGAACATAGATCCATACTTAACAGTGGATATGGATTCAAAACAAGATTCCGTAAATGAGAGTGAAGAGTTAAAAGCGGAAGAACACGATATTCTTTCTATTTTGACTAATCAATCATAATAGTTCCATAATAACTACATTCCTCGCCCACTTTGCCAAAAACAAAGTGGGCTTTTTTATTGTTTATTTTCTTGTAAAGCATCTCTCTATATGATATTGTATTATTCAAAGTGACATTTCACTTAATTAACTTTATTCTTTATAATATAAAGAGGATAATTTATGACAAACACAACGTCGCAAAATGTAAAGCTCGTTCGTCGTCTATCTAGTGGTAAGAATCTTACTGTTAGCGAGGCTCGAACTAAGTATGGAATCAAGCGTCTTGCTGCTCGTATTTTTGAGCTTCGTGAGGCTGGATTTCCTATCTTTACCAATAAGGTAAAGATGAAGGGTGGTGTTAATCGTGGACGTAAGGTAACTGCTTACCGTCTCCATGTTTCTAAGACTCCAGATACTCTTCTAGAGTCCTTTGGTGCTTAATTAATACTTAAATTAAAGTGACTTAATATCGGCTTAGTGCTATATTAAGTCACTATATTTCAGAGGAGTTTTGAAATGAATTTGTCTAACGATACCCTAAAGATTCTGAAAAACTTTTCAGAAATTAATAATACGATTCGCATCTATAAGGGAAAGTCCATCGTTACTGTAGATCCTCAGAAGCGAATTGTAGCTGATGCTAGTATTCAAGAGAATATTCCCACAGACTTTGCGATTTATAATCTCAACGAGTTTTTGGGTGTAAGTAGCGCACATGAAAGCTCCGATTTGGAGTTTCAAACTGACAAAGTTGTTTTTAACGGTAAGAAGAGTAACTTGGAGTATTTTTACTCCGATCCTTCTACAGTACAGGATGCAACACAAATTAGAAAGAAGATCCCTTCGGTGTTTGATGAGAAGTCTATCGTACATCGATTTACTTTGACTGATGAGGATTTAAAGTCTTTGCGACAAAACGCCTCGCTATTGTCTTTGACTCACGTTAGTTTTGTAGGATCAGAAAGTGATGTTAAGGTTGTTGTGCATGATCTTTCATCTCGCTCAACACAAAATAAGTTTACTCTAACTGTTGATGGAACATCTAACAAGTCTGAGACTTACAATATGCTATTTGAGAATCTTAAATTGTTACCAGATTCCTATGATGTAGAAGTTTCTCCTACAGTAGCACATTTTGTGGGTAAAACTACTAATGTTCACTATTGGATCGTAATGGAAGCCAACTAATGTCCAGCGAACTAACCCTAGATGAATATACCAAGAAAGCTCGTGTTCGTATGACTATTCATGCGGAGCGAGCAATCGAGGTTTTAGAATATCAGTTACTAACAGCAAAAAGTCCTGTTAGAATTGCCAAACTAAAGTCTCGTATCGCAGAATATAAAGAAGCACTAAAACGTTTACAGGAGTCCAATGACACGGAAAAAGACAGCAAGCAAGAGCAAAAGTCAGAGTAAACCTGAATCTAGTAATACGTTAGATTACAATCGTGAATTCCTAATCTTAGGACATTTGGTAAAGTATAACGTTTATCTGCTAACTAAAGCGGTTATATTTTCTGCGCTGTGTCAGAAGGTTGATGTCAATACTGCAACCGAGATGACAAATAAGGTGTTGACTGAGCTAGATTTGGATGTAAAACAAAGATCAGAAATGTCTAGCAATATACAGCAAGAAGAGCTACAATAATAGCTCAACATTTATTATTTGATTGTGAAATATGGAAAATACGCAAGACAGAAAGCACATCCTTTGGATGGAAAAATACAGGCCTCATAATATAGATGATTGCATCCTTCCACAAAAGCTAAAAGAAATTTTCAGAGGAATAGTAAACACTGGTGAATTGCCACATATGCTATTTTGTGGTACAGCAGGTATAGGAAAAACTACGGTTGCTAAAGCTCTATGTGATGAGTTAGATTATACCAGCATCCTTATTAACGCATCAGATGATAGAAACATTGATACGCTGAGAACTACCGTTAAGCAATTTGCTTCATCTCTTTCATTTAATGGTAAGAGAAAGGTAATCATTCTAGACGAGGCTGATTATCTAAACCCTCAGAGCTTCCAACCAGCTCTGCGTGGTGTTATGGAAGAGTTTTCAAAGAACTGCTCGTTTATTCTAACATGTAACTTCAAGAATAAGATTATCGATCCTTTGCAGAGTAGGTGCTCAGTAAAGGAGTTTAAGATTCCTAAAGAAGAAAAGAAAAAGATAATCGAGCTTTGCTACAAACGAGTAGTAAAGATTCTTGAGCAAGAAAGTGTAGAGTTTGATGGTAAAGTTTTAGCTAATGTGGTAGTTAAATACTTTCCTGATTTTCGTCGATTGCTGAATGAACTACAGTCTTTCAGCAAGCAGTATGGAAAAATAGACGAAGGTATTTTATCGTTTGCTGGTGATATTAACATAACCAGACTATATCGAAGTCTTAAAGAGAAAGACTTTGCAGATGTAAGAAGTTGGGTTGTAGAGAACTCTGACAACGATCCTGTAATGATATATAGAAAGCTATATGATCATCTCAAAGAACATATGGAACCATCTTCTATACCTAATGCCATAGTTACTATTGCCAAATATATGAACACTATGGTTGCCGACCAAGAAATAAATCTGATGGCTTGTTTAGTTGAATTAGGCCTCACTTGTAAATTTGTATGACAAACGATAGTAATAAAACTACGCTGTTTGATTTTTTGAATGACATCTCGCATCTTAAAAAGAACATTCTTAGTGAAGAGAATGAGCGAGAGTATAATTCTTACATGATCAATCGTTTCTTGTCGATGGATACCTCGACAGTGCTATATGCAAACGAAATGAATAAAAATGCTCATTTACCCAAGCATATGCAGTATGACTATTATTTTCATGCTATCAAAAAGCACAAGAGATATTTTAAGTACATAAAACATCAGCGACAAGAAGATATAGAAGTTATATGCGAATATCATCAGTGTAATGAGGTCAGAGGACGTGAAATGCTCTCGCTGTTCTCCAAAGATGATATCGAGTATATGAAGAGCAAGCTGTTCAAGGGAGGAGTTTCAAAGTGAAAAAGGAACTAAAATCCTCTTCTGTAGAAGAACTATGCGATATTGTTAAGCAGATAGAATTGCTAATAGAAGATAACAATCAAAACATAAAAGACTGTAATAATGTTTTGCGACAGATCAAAAAACAAATTTGTCCAGAAAAATCTTCAATCATAGCGTTTGTGATACGAAAACTACTAAATAGAAAGTAGCTGTTAAGTAGCTTTTTTGGTATTAGGAAATTTAATGTCTAGCGTGATTGATACTTTAATCGAAATAACTCTTACTTCTCCTGACGATTTCCTCAAGGTTAAGGAGACTCTTACCAGAATTGGTGTTGCATCCAAAAAGGATAAGACTCTGTACCAGTCGTGTCATATTTTACATAAGCGAGATAAAACAACCAAAGAAAGTAGATACTATATTGTACACTTCAAAGAGTTGTTTAAGTTAGATGGAAAACCCACAGAAATTTCCCAAGATGATTTAGCCAGAAGAAATACTATAGCCAATATTCTAGCCGAATGGAAATTGGTTACTTTGGTTGATAAATCCAAAAGCGAGAGTCCTATAGCTCCAATCTCAACTATTAAGATAGTACCTCATAAAGAAAAGATTGAATGGAAGTTAGAAGCAAAGTATAATATAGGTAACTCTAAGAAAAAGGAGAATAAATCTCCAAAATAAAGTATCTATATTATGTTAGGTGTTTTTAAGTGTGTTCCTGAAGCTATAGTTCCTTCATACGCCACAAAATTTTCTGCTTGTTTTGATTTGCACTCCTGTATTCCTGCGGGCACAGCAGTTAAAGCAATAATTCCTACAGAAGTCACTTATAGAGGTAGCAGCACAGAAGATACTTGCACCTTAGTTTCAGATGAAAATGGGTGTTTAATTATTCCTCCAAGAGCTAGAGTTTTAATTCCTACTGGTCTTAAATTTAATATTCCTCTTCGCTGTTCTATTCGTTTGCATCCTAGATCAGGACTATCATTCAAAAATGGACTAATACTAGCAAATTGTGAAGGAGTAATAGACGAAGATTACGTTGATCAG
>Ga0214923_10000816_pt1 | contig 46116 bp, 53 predicted proteins | sample LL1510_MetaG_FD_177993 | JGI IMG/M metagenome (GOLD analysis project Ga0214923, IMG submission 177993) | Freshwater microbial communities from Lake Lanier, Atlanta, Georgia, United States - LL-1510 | ecosystem: Environmental > Aquatic > Freshwater > Lake | place: USA: Georgia | collected... | reverse complement strand
CTGAGTAAATGCAACACCGTATATACGAATGACTAGAACTGATGTTAGCCAGGTCCTTGAACGCCTTGAGCGCATTGAGCGCGACTTGGCTGAGATCAAGGTTGAGCTAGCAGAAACTCGCGGAGCGTACAGACTTGCTAAGTTTGTCATTGCCCTGCTTGGAGTGAGCGGACTAGGCGGACTACTCGCCTGGATTAATGGGAACAAACCATGAGTCTAAAGATTGTAACACAGACAGACAGCATCGAGAAGGGCGGATGGATGGACGATTGCGCACCATCTACGCTGATGGCTGCTGCTAACTTCCTTACCGGATCGTCATTTACCTCCAAGGATGGGGTTAAGTTCCTAGAGAAAGTCGGACGAAAAGATGTAGAGGGGCAGGGTACGCCCACGACATTCCCACAGCTAGTGAAGGCAGCGCCACTTGTTGGCTTAAAGCCTAAGTACGCTAAGTCATGGGATGAAGTGGTTGCCGCACTGAAGGCTGGCGCAGTCGTCGGCATCAACGTGCAGCAGGCAAAGGGCTACCCTGCAACCGTTCAGATGAGCGCCTGGCATAAGGCGCACCAGAAGCGCAACCCAGGGAAAACATACGGGCACATGACCTGTGCCGCGATGGTTGAAGGGAAGGTACAATGGGCGGACCCAACGATGAGCGGCAAGGGGAAAGAGACGTATGCTGTGGAGGTGTCTCTTGCGGACCTCAAGGTGATTGCCTCTTCGAAGGGGGACGCACCACACAAGCGCTGCCTGATCTTTACAGCAGTGCCGAAGAAGTCATCCGCACCTGTCCCAACTGTGGCTCCAGTCTCACAGATCGTGCCTGTAAGCTCATCTGCTCCTGTGGCTATTACGCCTCCTGTTCAGACTATCTCTAAGCGTACGATTGATAATGCCGCCGCAATAAGGGTGGCTCAGGGAGTTGTAGCAAAAATTCAAGTAGCGAAAGGAGATAAAACAATGAAGGACCAAATCATTGCCGCAGCGCTTGACGCTCTGCAGGCTGCCCTGTCTACGGCTATTGCCGTATTCCTTGGGCTAGGAGTAAGCATCTTTGATCTTACCGGAGACGGCGCTAAGGCTATCGCAGCTTCGGCCATCAGTGCCGCACTGCTTGTTCTGCAGCGCTGGCTAGATGAGGACAACACTCGCTATGGCCGCACCCGTTAATCTAGCGCCTGTCCTAGAGCGCTGCGCCGCGTGTCGCAGTCCGTTTGCAGATCAGATTAATCAAAAGATGTCCAATGGTCTACCAGACACAAAGGTAGCATCATGGCTTAAAGAGCAGGGAGCTTACATTTCGCGGATCACCTTGGGTCAGCACAAGCGGTCCCACCTAACAACAGAGTATCAGGCTGCCAAGGCCGAGGTGATCAAGAAGTTTAAGCAGAACCAGAAGACACTCAAGGCTAGTGGAGATCTAGCCGCACTGGTCAGGGACCAGGTTATTGCAATGGTTGACGCAGGAGAACTGATGCCAACCCTAGCAGAGGGACTGCGTGCACAGGAGATGATCGACCGACGTGTTGAGAAGTCGGCAGACAGAGAACTGTCTGTAACGTTAGCCGGTATCTTGGGTGGCGGCCCAGTGGTACAGGTCATTGAGATGGAAGCAGAGGAGATCACAGATGGCACCGCGTAGACCGCAACTAGACAGAGGAGCCAACGGAAGCTCCGGAAGATTTACTGGTTACACAGACAAGTACCGAAACATTACTAATGCCAACACCGTTCGTGGTGTTATTGGCCGTGGCGGACCACTTACTGGTTCTGCCTCTGGAGTTCGAAGCATCTCTTCCGTAGATGCATTTAATTCACTTGGTCAGTTCTTTATTGGCGAGGCTATTGGAGTTCCTGTAGCTGCAGGATTTGCTAAAATTATTGGAAGGGTTCTGCCTCGGGCTGCTCGAGCAGCTGGAGCAGGTGTCCGGCCAATGACAACCGCAGAGCGCAGCGCTGCTGTGACTCGCGCAGGTAGAACTGGCGTTGGCAAGATTGGGAAGAGCATTAAGCAAGAAAACCCATACAATGGTGAAAATTGGACAGGCGACTTCATGGAGCCGTTTGACTCATATGATAGTGCCTACTGGGATGCTGCTAAGATTCTCGAATCACGAGGAAAGGTTAGCCCAGACAAGTTGGTTCCGGTTAGCGGCCGACTTGTAAATACTCGCTATCGTGGATTTACTGAAACAGTCAATATTCCAGACGCGTATGGAGATCCATTTGATTATGGCGGCGGTTCTGGTGGAGTTGACTTTGACATGATTACCGGAGCTATGAAGAAGACTCTTGACTGGAAAGCCACTCGAGCACCGCTCCGAAGAACCGCATCGGTCAAACCACGAACGAGACGATAATGTCTAAGACACCAGCCTGGACACGCAAGGAAGGTAAGAACCCTAAGGGCGGCTTGAACGCCAAGGGTCGTGCCTCGTATAAGGGCGGCAAGCTTAAACCGCCTGTCAAGTCTGGCGATAATCCGAGACGTGCTTCTTTCTTGGCCCGCATGGGGAACATGCCGGGGCCGGAGCGAGACGAGAAGGGCCGTCCTACTCGCCTGCTCCTTAGCCTACAGGCATGGGGAGCTAGCAGCAAGGCCGACGCCAAGAAGAAGGCTGCTGCGATTAGCGCTCGGAACAAGAGTAAGAAGTCTTGAAAGTAACTAGCGATGCGGCCAGAGACCTGGCTGCGGGTCGGAACGACCCTGTCTTCTTCGCCAAGCGTTGGCTGGGGATTGATCTTCATCCTGGGCAGAAGGCATGGGTAGAAGGTATTGCTGCTAGAGACGAGTCTGGCTGGCGCCCTAAGTACCTGACCACTGTCTGCTCTGCTGGCAACCGTGCTGGCAAGACGCTTGGCATGGCAGTGGCTGTCTTCCATAGCGCATTCTACAAGCTCGGCATCCAACCGCCAGACGGAACCGAGAAGGACGCCATGCGGTGGCAGACCGCTCCGTACGAGTGGTACCACGTAGGCATCCAGCAGGAGACTGCAGAACTTGTGCACCGTGAGATCTCAATGATTCTAGAGGGCGGCCATCCGGCACAGAGAGGCCGAGGCTGCCCTCTAATCTCCGAGATCGGCAGGGTAGTAGAGCACACCAAGAAATACCGTGGCGAGTACCTTTGGCTCCAGTTCCACCCGCTCGTGGGCGGAGCAAATGTTCACTTCCGGACCACGCAGGATAAGGCTAAAGCCCTCCTCGGCAAGGACATGAACGGGATCTCATTCGACGAGGCGGCCTTCGAGCCTCACCTGATGCAGATCTATCAGGAGGTACTCAACCTTCGGCGCCTGTCCACGGGCGGTCAACTCCACTTCATTGGCACACCAACAGAAGGCATTAACGACTACGCGGATCTATGGGAGATGGGCAACCCAAGGCGCGAAGACAAGGACCCGCAGGTGTTCTCGTTCCGGCTGTCAACAAGGGATAATGTCGGTTACGGCTTGACACCTGACACATTTGACGCTATCTTACGTCAACAAGCAGATTATCTTATCGCTCAGAACGTAGATGGATACTTCATCGAAGCTAGCGATGCATTCTTTTCATCGGAGTCAGTAGAGGCTTGTTTTACAGATCTGCCGGAAGAAGGGCAGCCTGCGGCTCGCAGGCGCTATGTTCAGGGATGCGATCCAGGAATCGCGTCGGATTCTACGTGGGCGATCATCCTAGACTACACAGAGAAGAACCGAATACGAGGCGTGCGAGCAAGGACTCGGTCTGGCAAACAAACCATCCAGGCGGTCGTCAACATGGTTCGAGAGAATCATTTGCTCTTCAGCCAGAACTCAAACTGCGTCACGATAGTTGACGAGACCGGATTTGGCGGAAAGCTCTTTAAGCAAGAGTTCAGCGTTATCAAGCCAATTCGCGGATATGACTTCGGTGGGACTAAGGCAAAGAAACTAGATCTTCTCTCTGACCTTAGAACCGCTATTGACCGCAAGCAGGTCCTCTTCCCAAAGACTGGCGTGTGGCTAAGGCTGCGCCGTCAATTACTTTCATACAAACTTGACGACAAGAAGATTGAGCAAGATGCCGTAATGGCACTAGCAATAGCATTAAGGCATGCGATTCGCAACTCGGGAGAAAACCTAGAAAGCCCAACGTTTAGTTATTTCGGAGGTTCTGATTAATGACCAAGGCTAAAGTAACCCTACCAGAGGAGAGCAAGCGAGCAGTTAATCTTGCCTCTGCGTCTCTCCAGATGCAGGGACTTGATCCAAACCTTGATCCAGCATTCCAGATTATATCAGAAGCGTACAATCGGAAGCAGATGCAGGAGCCAGAGATGGCTCGACTTCGTGCACAGTTCCGGCGCCATGATCACTTCTATTACCCATCAACTGTTACCCTTGGCGGCGCTGACCACTGGGCAGAGGACCCAAGCGCACGGACTGCGGGTAAGGCCCACGTCTCTGTCAACGTTCATCCTGCCTACGTCAATATCCCTGCTTCAATCCAGGCTATTCAGCCTGTAATCAACTACGTAGCAACTGACCTTAGTAAAGAAGGTCGCATGTCAGCCGCTCGACGAGAGCGGCTTTTCTTTGCCTGGGCAGAGAACAACGAGTTTGAAGTGCGACTAGAAGAGGCCTGCCTCTACAAGTGTCTATACGGGCACACCGCCGCTAAGATCTCGTGGGACAACAAGCGCGGCATTCCAAAGCTTCAGATCATTGATACTCCAGAGAACCTCTACATGGGTTTCGGTGACTCAAATTATAACCGCGTAGACTGGGCTGTTTACAGCTACGGTCTTAGCCCGCAGGCTGCAGAGGAAGACTTTGGCATCTCTGTTATCCCAGTCCGAGATGGGAACAAGTGGTGGCCGTACACGGCATCTGCCAGCCACAGTGACCCACTTGCAAACCTATACACAAAAGAGTATGAGCGCCAGCCAAACCGCATCCAGACGGCCTACGATGAAATGAAAATCCAGGTACTGGATTACTGGTACAAGGTTCCAACTAAGGCTGGCCAGCCTGCCCTAGTAATGAATGCTCTAATCGTTGGAAACTCACTTGTTTCACAAAGCAAGCACCCTGAACTTGCAGGCGAACTTCCGTATGTTGTTTTGCGTAACAGCATCGTCCCAGGCAGCCCGTATGGTCGATCAGAACTGTTTGATGTTGAGCAGCTTCTCCGCGAGAAGGACGAGCGAATCACTGCTCAAGCCCAGATGATCCAGTCGATTGTCGGCGGTCAGATGTGGCAGCTCGTTGGAGGCGACGCCCCAGACGAAGTCCCAGCCAACGCTATCCCTAAGCCGGGTCGCGTGGCAACGCCTGGCCCTGGCAACGAACTGCGTGCCATTCAGCCGTTCATCCCACAGTTCCAGATTGAAGACTACAACCGCCGCATCGACCGAGAAATCGCAGTCGTCACAGGCCTAAATGACTTGCTACTTGGCTTGGCTCCGTCAAGCGTGCTTGGCTCCAGCCGCGCAATCGCTTCGCTTGTTGCGAACTATGAGCAGCGAATCGCCCCTAAGCGCAAGCTTCTCTACTCGTGGATCAAGAGGGTCTGGGAGGCGTCTGCCCGCATGTGGGAGTCGCTCGATCCATCAGTTGCCGAGATCATCCAGGGCGAGTATCGCCTCGAGATCACGCCCCCAGAACTTACCCCACGCGATACTCTCGAACTTGCGCAAACTGCTCTCAACCTTGTTCAGGGTCGCATCTGGTCTGCAGAGCGTGCCATGGACCGCGTTGGAGTAGAGGACCCAGAGGGCGAGAAGGACCTGATCCGAGACGAGCAGACAGACGCCACGCTCAACCCTGCTGCGGTAATGACCATGGGTAATCTCATGGCCCTCTTCCAGCAGCTACAGATGCAAGGCGTCCAGATGCAGCAGATGCAGGCGCAGCAGATGCAGGCGCAAGCCCAACTTGCAGCGCAGCAAGAAAGCGCGATGAATGCTTTCCGCCAGCAAGGTGCGCCAACCGGCACGCCGATGATGAATGGTGGAGAAATGGGTGGCTTGCCACCTGAGATGATGCCGGGCAACGCTCAGGCACCAGGGTCTCCAATGCCCAACGCGGATCAGGCGGCGCAACAACTACCACCAGAACTACTAGCGGCACTCGGAGGTGAAGGCTAATGGCACGACAAGGACGATTTGCACGAACTAGCGCTGGGTCTCAGAACATGAGCGCCCTGATCTACTCCTTGCTTCGTGAGGAGCGCAACAACCAAGAAGAGGCAATGCTTACCGCCTACGCCAACAACATGCGTAGCGGCACCACGCGGAATAACTTCACATCTGGCGGCAACACAAATGCTGCCACCTCAGATGCTGTATATGCTTGGTATGTTTCACAAGCAGAACTGGCACGCGATACTGGTGACAGCACTGGGTATGACCGCCTTATGCAACGAGCTGAGCAGTTCCGCCTTAGCTCTTTGAAAGATAAGGAAGACCTAGCGCGCAGCGCGTACGCTTACGGTACATCTGTTGATCGTACGCTTTTCGGCGGAAGCGGAACTGGTCCACTTGATTTGGGCGAATACGAAAACATACTGGACAAAATTGCAGCAGACCCAAGCATGACAGACGCCGACAAGAGCCGAATTCAACTAGCTAAGTTTACAGCTTCCCATGACTTTACTGCAGCTGACCTTATTAGAAAGTATAAGGCTGGGACAACCAGTGCGGCGAGCCTTGTAGAATTTTACAACAAGGAACTTGAGAGGGCAAAAGCAGCCGGGTTTACCGAAAGCAGCCAGCAGTACCAGCAGATCCTAAATGCACGAGCAGATGCGCAGGAGCGCAGCAAGGCAGACGCAGCCAAGGCCCGCATTGATGCAGTCGGAGCTAGGATTAAGGACGAACAGCTTGCTTTGGCAAAGTCTATCCAATCTCTAGTATCTCCAATTGTAGACAGGTTCTTCGCCAGCAAAACTGCTGCAGAGGCTGTCAAGGCAGAGATTCGCGGAGACGGGCAAGACTGGCTAGTAAGTCTGTTAAACCTATTTGATGCCAACAGCGGGAAGTCTCTGTCTACCCTCATTCAAGATGCTGGCCTAGCAGCAGGGTGGGATCAGGGAACTATTGACACATTCTACGATAAGATTAATGCATTCTCTGACGAGGTACAATCCCTTTACGCTGCGGGATTCGTTGAGGAAACTAAACTTCTTCGACAACTAAGCGGCATTATCTCCCAGGAGTCAGCAAAGGGAACGTACAACGTTGCCATGCAAACGGCGACAACTGCCTTTACCACATCAATAAACCAGGCAGGCGGTTCGATTAATCAGCCGTTCTCTGCTGACCCATATAAGTTTACTGCAGAGTTTAATGCATGGAAGGGTGCGGCAACGGCGGTTTCCGAGCTAGATAGGTACGAGGATATCATCCTTGCCGACCAAGTATCGCGCATCTCCAGCGGCAATCTTATTGACCTGTTTCCTGGTACTCAGTCAACAAACATGTCGGACTTCGTTGACGAGGTTGCCTCAGCTACTGGACTGGACCGCCAGTCCGTAATTACAAGCCTAGGTCTTTTGTCAACCAATATTAATGATTACTGGAACTCAAACGACAGCGCACTGCAACTTGTTGCAACAGCCCTGAACTCGATGAGCAACGGAACCATTAGGAGCAACCTATCGTTAGGAATTGCTGGTGGCGGAACTGCTACGATTGGCACAGTTTTTGGTGGCTCTGTAACTGCTTCTATGGTGGCTGAGGTTGATGCAGATCCCAACTTGGTGTTTGCCTACCAATTTGACCCACGGTCTAGGCAGACCCAGATGGTTCCAGTGCAGACCACATTAGTCGCAAGCGATCCATCGTACTCCACATTTAGCACAACTGGCAACCCAAACGAACTCATTTATGTGAAGCGAGAAAAGGTCTTAACTGAAGTAAAAAATGCCCCAGGGTCAGAGGTTACGATCAACGGCCAGACGCTGTACTATGTCCCAATTCCAGGTGGGTCTAACTTTGCCAGCTCTACTGGGTCATCAATGGACAATAACGACTATCTTGAGTTTGTTTCTAACGGAAACACATTTAGGCTGACACTTCCTGACTTGGAATCATTTATGGGCGATACAGGTATCGCTGGCACCACCCCAAGAGTAATGAGCACAAACTCAGGCGGAGTCATTACGATCAGCACAGCCTTGGCAGCAGAACTTGGAGGAACAAGGTTTAATCAGTGGCTAATCTCTGGATATAATTCTAAAGGTTCAGAGTGGTATAATAGGATAGTTACTGTTGGCAAGGACACAACCGGATCGAACAACACTGTCCGCGACATGGCCGCCACCTACGCGCAAAAGATCTTGTCTCAGATACCAATTGATTACACCGGGAACCTTGATGCTGCAGTTAAGTCGTATCTTACTAGGTTCGGAGTGCAGGATAAGACTGGCAAGCTTCTTGGTATGGTTACAGACATTATTAAGCCAAAGTTGGTTGACCCAGCGCAAGCGGCATTTACTGAGAAACTTATCGATTCGGTTGGCGGACAAGTTCCAGACCTGTCGTATATTAACCAAAGCGCGTTCCCGCCGAACTCACCTGCCCCAGTCCCAGTGTTCGGTTACGGTAGTCAACAGTGGATGGATAATTCGGGGATTATGCCAACTGTTTTGCCGCCTAACTCTCCGCCACCAGCTATACCTAACATTAACCCGCCTACCCCGCCTCAGCCGCAGCCAATTAATCTTGGCCCTGTCCGAGACCAGATTGGCGGTCAAGATTACTTCTTCAGGAACCTTGGTGGCGGTTTGGTTAACTCAATTAAAACAACTGCTCAATCTCCTGTCAGAGGTTCTGGCGGCCCAATCAAGTTGTGAGGTAGTGCGTGCCATTTAAATACCAGCCTACGAATGCTCCCGACCCATATGATCCTATCCTTAGTCGAGATATCCGCATAGGGATAAACCCAGCCAAGGCAACGATTGACTTTGGAAGGGTTAACGAGGTTGGCCAGCAACTACAGTACGACCCATCACGCGACGTAAATGCTCAGACTGGTGAGCCAGGCGTTGCCGGATCTCCAGACCTTCTAAGCTATGGAGCAAGCCTGCCGATCCGAGGAATCGGAATGTTGGCAGAAGGTGTCGGCGGAGCCATGGCTGGCGTATCAGAAATGATCAACACCTTCGGCCCGGCAAGAGCTTACGCCGAAGGTCCAGGCAAGGTTGTTGGCGGGATCGGCGGAACCATCCTAGATTGGATTGGCGGACCTGGCAGATTCGTGCAAGACATTGGCGCAACCATGCGGCTTATGTTCACTCGCAAGGAAGATCTACCTGACGACATTCAGGGGATGATGAACATGGGCACAGATAATCAAAAAATTGTCGAGTACATGCGAGAGACTGGTCGATCGTTCTCAGACGATAGGACCATGAACCTTGCGGCATCACTGCTTCTAGACCCTCTTAACCTTACGCCATTTGTCTTTGGCAAAGTAGCCGCACTTCCGGCAGCCCTAAAGGTTGTCGGGGTTGGCGGCGGCGCAGTCGCGGGTGCAGGACTTGGCGTTGCAGGACTTGCAGGTGGGGCCGCACTTGGATATAAGGGTGCAGCAACTGTTATCTCAAAGCTACCTAAGTCCCTACGCGCTGGAGTCGGCCTTGACCTGTCCAGGAAGATTAGGCTTGTTCAGGCTATGGAAGCATCTGGTCGCCCACTTGGCGGTCTTTCTAAGTACAAGTATATTGCAGACATGCACGCAGGGCTATTCGACAAGGTCCGTGGCGTGTCCGACGCCGTAAAGGGTGCATTTGCCTGGAAGATTACAGAGGCAATAAATAAGGCAATGCCTGGAGCCTATGAGACAATTGATACAATTGCTCAGGGTCCGTTCCCTAAGGGTGTGGAGAGAATCGCTGCTCGTCGCCTTGGGCTTGCCAGCCAGCAGACCGCACTGTCAACTGTGCGAGACATTGAGTTCGCTGGCGTTTCAGACGAGGCAGCAGCTGCTACAGAAACGCTTGTGTCAGACGTACTCAAGGCACGACAAATGTACCTTGCAGGTGAGATTGATACTGGAGTAACTCAGTATCTAATCAAGCAGGCGTCGGCTGAGGGCCGCAGCCTTCAGCAAAAGTATATGACAGATGAGCTGGCGCTTGACTACGAGGTTACATCAATCCTTGATACTGCCTCTGCCCAGGCAGATAACATGCGGCTCAACCCGGATGCTGGGGACCTAAAGCTGTGGAAGGCGCGACGTACGAACGGCTTGCGCTCTAGTGCAGTCACTCAGCGTGGGCTTGACAAAGTTGATTGGCAGACAACAGCCAGCGATACTCTTGCTCAACATGCCGATGAGATGACTAAGCGTATGACTGGTCTTCTTGTTCAGGGTGCAGTAGATGAATCCGTCGCTGTTAGCACTCTGCGTGCAAATAACATTGTGACCACAGACATTATCGGTGTTGCGGACGAACTTGCAAATGCATCGTCTACCGCCATCTCAAGTTTTGGAAAGCGAGTTGTTGCAACGCCAGAGCAGCTGGACTATATTGCTAATACGTGGCTTGGCGGAGCCAGGTTTGAGAATGGTCGCATTGTTGGCGGTAAGTACTTCAGTGAAACCGGTGTTGTTACAGAGAATCTCAAACTACGCGCAGAGCTTGGGCGACAAATGGCTCTTGCACGTCACCTTCGATACGGCTTCGTAATCAATCGAGCCGGGAATGTGCGACGCGTATTCTCTGTGGCTCAAGGATTTGATGCGATGAACGATGTCAAGAAAGCCGCTGCAAAGAAAGAAGTGCAGCGTCTAACTGGCAGGATCATCACAGATGACCAGATGCGCATCATTGCTGGCAATGGAAAAGTTGCACGTCTTACTATTCTTAGGGCAGACAGCCTTATTGATACAGAAGTTAGCAAGTGGCTGCAGGCTCATGCCATGCTCAATAACGCAAGCACAACAGTTGACGATCTAGCAGCACTTGGGCTACCTGATAAGATGATTGCAGCATTGCGGCCAATCCTTGGCAGGAGCGCGACGTTTGATCCAAATTCTGCATTGGCGATCTGGGCCAGGCATGCTGCCGAACAGTTTGCTGATGTCCGCAATCTAGAGTACGGATCTAGAGGTGGGGCAGCTACACCTGGGCAGGTTAAGGCTTTGCTTGATTCATCTCTTGCAAACGATGCAGCATTTGTTGCGGCCAAAGAGGGAGACCTTGTTGCCGTAAAGAACGCATGGGTAGCAGCAGGTGGCAACGCAGCCGACATCAGCGGTCTCGACGATTCGGTCCGCGCATCAGGGTATAGGTTGGGGATTGCGCCGGAAGACGGTATCATCAAGGTTCCGACAACGATGAGCGTCCCAGATCCAGCCTTGGGAACTGTTCGCAAGATTGTCATGCAGACAACCATGCCGTACGTAGACATCACTTCAGACTTTGTCGATGGACTGCATGTCTTTAAAAACCGACCAACCGAAGGATTCTTTGGTAACTCTCTACGCCGGATGTTTGGCGCAACGTATCAGTCTGAGATTACTGGACGAGCACGACAAAAGCTTGTGTCTGTCCTGGCTCCGTATATGACTCCAGACGAGATTGCGCTCTTTGATGCAAAGATCAACGAACTAGCAGCGCAGAAGCGAGTGGGGACACGCGGTCTGGTTAGCTCCTTCGGTGGAAAGTCAGACATTGAGAACGCAGCAGATGCTGCGATCCGAGAGTTGAACCCTGGTGACAGTTGGGTTAAGCGGTTGTCAGACGCAGTGGCTAGCGGAAATCCTCGCTTAGATATTGACACAGCGATACTTCGCGCATATGCTGGCGATGTTACTACGTCTGGTGTAACGCAATGGATTACCGGACAAATCAAGGCCAATGGAATTCCAGGCATTGGCATGGGCAAGGCCATTGCAGTTATCTCAGAAAATTTCTACCCTACACTTAAGTACGCTTACAACCCACTCTTCTGGATTCAAGAAGTCATTGAGTCTCCGTTCTTTGGAGAGGCTCGCGGTATTAGGCGAGCAGACATGGAGCAGTCGCTCATCAAGGCAGGATTCAGCAAGCGCGTGCCGGATGGTGAGGGTGGCTTCAAGATTATTGCAGATCCACAAGCTATTCGAAACATGCTTGGAGAGCGCGGATCTACGATTGCAAAGAACATGCACGAAGCCGCTTTCGGAACTATGGTCGCCAGCCGCAGTGGTATTCCAAGCACGCTCGTTGAGTCAATCAGCGAAGATAGTGTGATCAGCATGATCCGCCGACTGCGCAAGAGCGGTAGCGGCAGCATCCTTGACAACATCGCAGAGTTTAAGGAAGCCCATCGAGACATGATGGCAATCAAAACTACTGCTGAGGATTGGGCTGCTCATATCGCCAAGGCAAACCCGGATCACTACGTAAAACTGGCGGCTCGATACGGCAATGACGAACTTGACATGTTCCTTGGCTATCTTGGCGAACACCGACGAGCGGTTGACCTAGGCTGGGGCGGAGAGGCTTTCGACCATCTTACTCCTCCTGGATACGGATGGGCCGTGCGTCCTTCAGCAACTGGCCTTGCTCGAGCTAGAGCGTCTGCTGAAGTATTCACCCCATTCTCTGAAAGCCCAGAGGCTATGCAGTTGCTGCTTAACGGAAGGCCGCGAGACTTCGTGCGGCTTGCTCGCATCAATGTGGTTGACGAAGCAAGGGCAGCAGGGTACGAGGTAACTCAGCTTGAGAAGAACCTGCGCGAAGTAGAAGACGCAGCACGCTTGGTCAAGCGAGATTTGCCAACATATGGTGTAGATGGTATTAAGGGATCTGAATCTTACAAGAATCTAAACCAGGCAGTCACCAAGTTTAAAGATGAAGTGATTAATGGCCTTGGTCGCCAAGCAACAAAGTCTCAGCTTGACGAGTTGATTGTTCGTGAACTGTATAGGACATGGGCTCCGCAGTTGTTCGAGGCAGAGCGCTTTGATGACGTCATGCAGGCGCTCGCGCATGGTCGTAGGTACGGCATGAAGTTCCGAAGTATGGGAGCTGTGGTTCAGGAAATCTTTGACCGAGCAGGCGGCAACGGATTGTTCAACATGAGCACCGCGGACGCCACCGCACAGATCAACTCCGTTGTAAATAACCTTCTAAAGATGCGCGGAGTTGGTATCCAGTCGCAAACAAGGCGCATTGCACGTACGCTACACGACTCTGCGATCACATTGATTCAGGATCACGGAGCAGAGGAGGCGTTCTTCAGGGCCACAAAGTTCCGCTATCAAGAAGCGGCACGACAGATGGATAAGGTCAATTACTTTAATCCAGATCGTGGCTTGGTAGAGCGCACCATGAACCATCAGTTCCTAGGTCTGTATCCACTATCGTATATGTTCGGTAAGGTTCTCCCAGAAGCTACTCGCTTCCTGTTCTGGCGACCGTTTGGTGCCATCGCTCCAGGCGCTGGATACCAGGCATACAGCAAGATCACAGAGTACCTTGCAAGCGAGGGTTTTGCACCTGACTTTGAGGCAAAGGGGATGCAGCGACCGGACTATCTATTCCTTCTATCGCAACTAATCCCAGGTCACCCAGACGATATTGGTGTGGGTGTCCCAGGTTGGTTGAGGCGGTCTATCTCTACCGTCTCTCGACAGGGCTACGATCAGTTGACGGCGGCGAGCATGTTCGGTGAAGTGCCTAAGGCATTCAGCGATACAGGATTGTTCGGCGGCGCAAGCACTGCAATCAGTGGCCTACAAGAGATACTTTCCGGTTACAAGAAAGAAGATACCGGAAACGCAATAACAACGCTGCGGTAGGCAGTTCCTACCAATAGTTAGTAAAGGAGAGCCAAGCATGGCCGAGCTAGATCAAGTCGCAGATGCGACCAAGGATCAGTCGCCAGCGGTGGAGCAGCCCGCTCCAGAGCCGCAGGCCACTGAGCCAGAGGAAGACATTGCCACTTGGAAGCGTCGTCTTGCAGGAAAGGACCAGGCACTCACGACGGCAAAGAAGGCAGCCGATGAGTTCCGGGCCAAGTACGAAGAGCTGGCAAAGTGGAAGGCTGCCCAAGAGGAAGCCTCCCTGTCAGAATTTGAGAAGGCGGAGCGCCGAGCGCGAGAACTGGAGAAGGAGCTACAAGCTACCAAGGCCGAGTTCGAGCGAGAGCGTCTGAAGTCCAAGTACCCAACCTACTTCGAATTTGCGGAGCAGGTGAAAGAGTTGGATCAGGAGGCTCAGGCAGCCGCATTCGAAAAGTTCATGAAATCCGCTATCGGTGGCGGTTCCACCGAAACAGTATCCGATGCGAACAGTCCTAAGAAGAATGTCGCAAAGGAGAAGCAGATGAAGCCTGAGGATATCAAGGAGGCACTACGCGTCATTGGTAACCCGTGGGCTGAACTTTAGGAGATAAAGTATGGCAACGTCCACAACTCTCTCCGGTCCTGCACTGAATAACTTGAACTCCTTCAACGGCTCTGAGGCCAATGCCTTCCAGAAGCTCGTTCAGGAACTTGTTTCTCAGCAGATCGCGCAGGAACTCCGGAGCCGAATGGTGCACCTTGTGCCAGGGAACTACGTTCCAGGGCAGTTCGTTAAGGGCACCGACCGGATTCGCTACGTGCGTTACCCGGATATTTCCCACAACCTGACCGAGCTTTCTGAAGGTGTCACGCCTGATCCGACGATTAACCTGTCGGTGACGACTGAGTACTTCTCAGTGAAGCAGTACGGTTCGTACACGAGCCTTTCTGACATTGCTCAGCTCGACTCACCACACGACCTGGTCAGCATTGCAGCGGAGCGCGTTTCGTTCGCCGCTGCTAAGTCAATGGACGCGATCGTCCGAGACGTAATGAACGCCGGCACGGCCCGCGTTTACTACGCATCGAAGTCTTCGGATGGCACGGCGGTTACAACCCGTCTCGGCCTTGCCGACGCAACGCTCAACAACATTGGCGAAGGCGCAGCACGACAGGACTACAAGCTCAATGGGCTTGAGGTCAAGAAGGCTGTTGCCCGACTCAAGGCAGCGAACATTCCTCCGTTCCCGGATGGTTTCTATCGCTGCATCATTCACCCAAATCAGCAGTTCGACTTGCTGACGGATACTTCGGGACACGGCTTCCTTGAAGCTACGAAGTACACCCAGCCGCTTGACATGCTGTCGGGTGAAATTGGAGCCTACTCTGGCGTCCGTTTCCTCGTCGCCAACGACGCGAAGACGTTCACCCAGAACAACAGCTCCTCGGCACCGATCACGATTTACTCGGCACTCTTCTTCGGTCCTGACGCATTCGTCGTCGGCGACTCGCAGACGATGCAGACGTACTTCGTTGCTCCTGGTGGCGACCACACCGACCCGCTCAGCCAGCGTGCACTCATTGGTTACAAGCTCCGCTTCGGCGCTATGATCATGGGTGAAGCTGCTGTCAGCGAGTACAGTGGCCGCGACAAGGCTGCTGTCATCACCAACAAGGCCCTCACGTCCAACGTTGCGACGATCACCACGGGCGCTGCCCACGGGATCTTCGTCGGCGAGACGATCAAGGTCGTTGGCGTTGACGCAACCTTCAATGGTACGTTCACCGTCACTGCTGTGACCAGCACGACGATCTCGTATGCCAAGACGGCATCGAACGTCGGCTCGACCGCAGTCAGCGATGCCTACGTAAGCAACGTTGTTCCGCAGACGTCCCTTGGCCAGACCCGCTATCTGCGCCTCGAGACCCGCGCAACCGCCTTGTAATAGGCTTGAGGACACCCCCAGTCGACATGTGTCGGCTGGGGGACCTCACTAAGGAGATAGAATGGCAGCAATTGATACACTGATCGTAAAGCTTAGACGAGACCTACGAGATACCGGCACGTCCGACGGCTACGATAGAGCATTCACCAACCAGGAACTTACTGACCTGGTTGATCTTGCGCTTGCCGAAATCTCCAGAATCTATCCAAAAGAACTTACCACTATCGTCGCAATCCCTCAGTCATTCAGCGGCACGCACACCACTACCATCGCGTTGCCAGCTGGCTTTGATACTATCTACAGAATTGATTGCCTACAGAACCAGATCGACGAGACGGTCAGCCCAATCCGACAGTGGTACAACCTTGTTGACCGCATTGATCCAAGCATGGGCGAAGGACCAGCCGGTGGGTGGGAGATCCACGCTGGCAATGTGTACCTGCAGCCAAACAGATTCAGTGGCAACACCAGCCACCTGCGCATTATGGGCTATGGTAACTGGACTGTTGACACACTAGACGCTGACGCAGAGCAGGCTGTCCGATACTTCGTTCAGTCTGAAGGAATGTATAAGCTACTGACAGACCGATCAATGTTCCAGCAGTGGCAGGTCAATCCTGGCAACAGCGACGTCACCGTCCCTGCAGCAAACCAGATCTACACAGTCGCACGTGGGCGCTACGAGCGACTCATCGGGAGGCTGCGCAAGTTTAAGAAGGTAGGCTAATGGACTTCACCAAGCCTGTAAAGATCTACACGTCTGCGACAGAATACGTAGACATCAATAACCTTGCCGACATGAAGCGCGGCCCGAAGCCCATTACCGGATTCAAGTTGGATCAGGCTGGGTATGAGGCATCGCCAGTGCGCGGCTACCTGGACCAACGCGCCTTGCGTGATGGCGTTGACTATACTGAGCCGTACCTTGGAGCACGCCAAATCCAACTCGCTGTATCTGTGTACGGAGAGACGCTTGGCGACTTCTGGGATCAGATGGATGTCCTAGCCAAAGCACTATCCCCTATGCCTAACTCCTGGACTACGACCTATGGAGTTAGGCCTTTGCGTTTCTACCAGCCAACTCGTGCCCAGGGGGCAGACTTCCCATATGGCATTGAGTTGCAGATGGGCGTTCGACCTACTGGCCTAATCCAGTACAGCGCCACTCGTGCCATGTCTGTCGGCATGGAGACTGGCGGTTTCTCTCAGCGCGTAGTCATTCCACTAATTGCTCCAGATCCACACAAAACGCATACGTCTCTACGCACTGTTGGCAATGTAAACCGTGGATCAGAATCAACATACGCAATCATTAGTGGCACTGGAACAATTGACACGCCTGTTGTTGTGACTTGGTCTTCCGGTGGCAAGTCGTCTACCGTCACCATTATTCCAACCGCTACAGGATCGTTCACTGCAGAGATGGACAAGATGCTTCTAACTAACTGCAGGATTGACCACCTTGGCACAACCGGAGACTTCCAGGTATATCCAGGATCAACATCGTATACATCTAATGCTGGTAGCCTAACCGTCAGCTTTTACGAGACCTGGCTATGACCATTGGAGTAACGCATACCAGGATTCGCCTTTTTGATATTGGCACTAACCGTGGGCCAGGCAACGAGATTGCCATCGTCTACGACGCAAAGAACATCGGATCAGAGGTGCTGGCAAATGATGAAGGCAGTGCGTACTGGACGCTGCCTATTAACCATCCAGAGATCGAGAAGTTTGTACCGCTAAAGCGTCACTACAAGATTGAACGGTTGAACCATGATACTGGCTCCTACGATTTAGTAGGGGCTGGTTTGCTTACTGGCGCAGATGTTAGCCGTGACGAAGTCGTATTTGCTGGGTCAGATTACATTGGCGTTATGAATACGCATTACACAAAGGTTCTTGGTGCTGCTACTGGCGCCACTAGCCCTTTGATTTACGGATCTGGTGGTCAGACCACTACCACAGCAGCGGGGAACTTTACCCTGGACATGGCCACTGCTGGGGTCGGTCGCTCCTTCACAACTATTGCCAACACATCTGATCTGTCTACGGTAAGCTCTGACTGGAACTCGCATGACGAGGAGCAACACCTTGCCCTTGGTGCCATCAGCACTACCACAACCTACACCATACGTGGCGGTCTCCGATTCGACCTAACCACCAACGCCAACTGGGCTGCAAGCACACGCATTACCAAGGCCGTTCTCCGCCTGTACGGTAGCACCTACGGCCACGTCAGCAAGACATCGTCTACCTCTCGCAACCTGCAAATCCAGCGCATGACTACTGAGGACTGGACTGTTGAGACTGCCAAGGGGACAGAGGGCTTTTATCAAGATTCCACGTATCCTGCATGTGACTGGACGTCGGTCGACGTTAACGTAGCCACCCCTGTAATCACTAAAGCGTTTACTGGTATAACCAACAACGCCCTGTACGAGATCGATATCACTGAAATTGTACAGTCATGGAAGAGCGGTAGCACAAACTACGGCATCCGCCTGAAGAACTCTGCCGAGCAGACCGTAGGTCGAGGGCTTGAGTTCTTCGGCTCCAAGTACGCCACCACCTCAAAGCGCCCTAAGCTTTACATCGAGTACGAGACCGACACTACGGCTAGCTCAGATGTCGATTCAACTGGACTGTTTCGTTATAAGGAAGAGACCAAGAAGTGGCTTGAGATCACGCGCATCACTGGTCGAGAGCCTGCTATTTCTAAGAACACTAACGGGACTGCACTCGCAGACAGGACACCAATCGGCATCTACTTTGAGGATAAGACGTCAACGACAATGACCAACGGGAATTACTGGCCCGGTCAATCGTTCTATCCTACTGGCACAACATTTGATAATACCACAGCGCCATCAATTGCTAATAGGTTTGTGTGCAGATACGACGAAGAGAACGAGAAGTATATCCTTACTGGCGTAGTGCGGATTGAACGAGCTAAGCAACAAGGCACGGCTGGTGTTGATAACGACTTCTACGACTACACTACTGACTCTACAATCCTTTCAGACTTCTCAATCAAAGACGTTGTGGTTAGCATCATTGCCTCTCCGGGCGGAGAGGTATGCTCGTTCTACCTATGGCGCTCAGCCACATCTGGATACGGTACGCTATCAACAGATAAGCACCGGTCTGTTGAAATGCCATTCTGGATTGAACTATACAAGACTGGCACGAACAATGTAGACCTAACGCCACCAAGCGCTCCTGGTGTTGACTCTTCAGTAGACCATACGGTAAGCAGCGTTATCGTCGGCGGCATGACTCGATACGTTGCGCCGACTGTAGCGCAATACAAATTGCCAATCCTAACAGATGGGCAGACGTACGAGTTTACTGCAATCGCCACTGCGCTAGTCAACGACGGTCAGGATCATAACCTCAAGAGCGGATCTGCCGCACCATTCAACCAGGACAAATCTCCGCTAGCCTTGCGCTCTGAGACATTGCAAAATATCTTTAGCCGATTCCTAACCACCGCTAACGAGGGTGTCTTCGACCAGCCAGACCTGGCAGATGGCACCGTTGTTGGCCGAATGAACTGGGCTAGTATTGAAGTTGTCGGTAGCTGGCCAAGTAATAAGATTAGGTACTTCACAACTGGAGAAAATGTATCTGACTTCTTGCGAACCATGTGCGACAAGCAGATGGCAGAGAACGATAGGGTTCCAGTTGGCACGTCAGAATTAAGCATTGATCTTCCAAAGCGTGCTGTATTTAACTTTGTTGGAATGCGCAAGGCAAATGGTAATCCTTCTGATGCTAGTAAGTTAGTAGTAAACCCAGCTATGGGTGACGTGGCAACCCTAACCCTAGAGTATCCAGGTGTCATCGGTGAGTTCCGATACAACACTGATGGGCGCCAGATCAAGAACCAGGTTCGCATTATCTCCTCAACTCCATTCCTGTCTGGTACATATACTGCCATGACTGGGGTCCGGTTGCAAGGTTCAAACGCATATGACGAAACTTCACAAAGAGAGTTTGGCCTTGCCCCAAGCCTGACAGGGCAGACGGGATTCATTGACTCCAACGATGCTGACAAAGGGGCCAAGCGATACCTTGAGCAGCATAAGGACTTTAATGTGGCTGGGACCTTGCAGATACAGATCGAACGCGATAGACTTAATCCGTTCAAGGATTTCTTTCTAGGAGATGCTGTTAGAGTATATATTAGACGGGATAATATAGATATTAATAACAGCAGTAATATATTAGCCGGAATTTATATAATTTCTGGAGTGACCTACAAGTCTCCGGTCGACGGGGCAGAGGATGTAACAATCCAGTTGCTCAACGGTCGGTACTTTGCTGCCATGAAACAGTAGGTTAGGCATTGACCATAGCCTATCGGGTGGTATGGTGGAGATAGCAGGGACTTCCTGCGTAGCAAAGGGAGAAGAACATGGCGAAGGCAAATCTCGTAGAGCGAGTAGGCTCGCTCAAGGAGCAGGGGCTGTCTTTCACCAAGATCGGAAGCTTGCTTAACATGAGCAAGGATCAGGTGCAGAAGTTCCACAAGCGTTACGTTGAAGAGTCGCTGGATGACCAGCGCCGGCCAACCGTGACTCCGTCAAAGAGTCCTGAGTTTGTTGGTGTTGACATTGCGTACTTTGACATTGAGACAACGTTCAGCAACTGGCGCCGCATGCTGTGCGGTTCTATTGCAGATAGCCTTGGGAGAGTCACCACGTTTAGCCACGACACCCATCCGGGTAAGGACTGGCTTGACGACAGTGAACTTGTCAAGGCGTATTGTGCAGAACTGGACAAGTACGACGTGATTGTTGGGTGGAACTCAAAGTTGTTTGACGTTCCTGTTCTTAACTCGCGCATGCTGTTCCATGGGTTCCGCCCATATGAGCCGCGCATGCACGTTGACCTGATGTACAAGGCAACCGGATCTTCTATTGCCATTGGCCGCAAGAGCCTGGACAACGTGTCCAAGTACTTCGGCGTGGAGAACAAGAAGACTCCGCTCGATCCTCGCACATGGGACGATGCAGATCATGGCGACAAGGCGGCGTTCAAGAAGATCATTGAGCATTGCGAGGCTGACGTGCTTGTCCTTCGGGATGTGTACGCTAAGCTCAAGCCGATGGTCCACATCATGCACCGATAATGGTAGACGGTGACAAGGCAGCCAAGGTCAACATCTGTGTTGACTTCGACGACACCATTGCAGTCCGTGCGTTTGGGACCGTGTTCCCAGCGGAAGGAGTGGTAGAAGCTTTTAACCGACTGCGAAACAACGGATACAAGATTGTTGTCCATTCAGCTAGGGCATGGGAAAAGTTTGAAGATAGGGCTGAACGGATAGACGAGATGCGCAGGCTACTAGATCAGTGGGGTGTGCCCTACAATGAGATCTGGGTTGGCGCTGGTAAGCCAGTAGCCAAGGCCTACGTAGACGATAAGGCTGTGAGGTTTGACAATAACTGGAAAGATATTGTAGACTCCATCCTGAACCTAGAATAGGTGACACCCCGGCAGGGCGCCCCTCCTGCCGGGGTCTTATAGCAAGGGGCAAGGGGTAGATATGAAGAAACTCGTAGGGGATTTGTACCAACATGAATTGGTCAAGGCACGAGAGGACAGGCCAGGCAAGGCCAAGTGGCGCGGGTCGCTACTCGGCGGATGCATGCGCCAACAGTGGTACTACGCTCATGGCGAAGCTATCACTAACCCACGGTCGGAGGATGTGCTGCGCACATTCGAGCGCGGCCATATTATTGCGGCATCTCTTAACTCAAGGCTGAGGGGCTCAGAGTTTCTGAAGTCTTTTGAGGAGGAGGTGCCCGTCGAAATCCCAGAGCTTGACTTTGCTGGGAATGCAGACGCAGTCGTCACATGGGCTGACGACACAAAGGAAGTCTGGGAATATAAGTCCGTTAAGGCGTATGCCTGGAAGTATATCCCCAAGCCTGAGCATCAAGTGCAGGCAGCAATCTACGCAGAGGCCATTGGCCGCATGCGTGGCGAGCCGCACGGTGCCAGGCTTATTTACGTTCGCGCCGATGACCTTGCGACAGAGGAGTTCATCGTTGAGGACGAGTGGCGGACCAAGGCGCTTTCCATTTTGGACTTGCTTAATGGAGAGTACCGTGATACTATTCCACCTGCTCTCCCAGTGGAGGAGGTTAGGTCCGAGAAAACAGGGGAGTGGAAGTTTCCGTGCGGTCACTGTGAGTACCTCACAAAGTGCAGGGGTGAATGATGAGCGATAAGAAGCTCGCACTGAAGCTAGCCGAGATCATGGGCGAGATCGGCTACATTGCCAAGGGTGGCAAGAACGAAGCCCAGGGATATAAGTACGTCATGGCATCTCAGGTTGCAGATGCTGTGCGCGAGAAGCTGGCGGCGAAGAACGTCATCATGCTTCCGGTTGGGGCCGACATCGTTGATAGCGGTCGCACTCCAAGCGAGAAGCAGTCGACTCTTACCATCCGCTTCACGTGGCGCTTTATTGACGGCGACAGCGGTGAGACCTTGGACTTCCAGTCCGTAGGTACTGGCGCTGACTCAGGAGATAAGGCACCGTACAAGGCAACAACTGGTGCGATTAAGTACGCATTGCTAACAGCGTTCCTCATTCCTACTGGCGATGACCCAGAGAATGACAGCGTTGTGGCAGCAGCCGCCAAGGAAATCTTTGGCGACACAGTCAAGCCTGTTGAGAAGAAGGCAAAGAAGGCAACCGGTGAGTGGGAAGGAGTGGAGTTCTAATGTCATTTGACCGAGTAGATCTTTGGCTGACAGATAAGGTCAGCCCAATCAAGGAGAAGACCAAGGCAGGCAAGGATGTCTGGAAGTTCTTCGGTAGCATGCAGTCTTATGCGTATGACTACTGGGCGGGTACGCCTAAAGATCAGCGCAATGGTCCAGCACCAGAGCGCTATGAGCGCGTAACTCTGTACATCATGGACGAGGCTACCGCTGGTCATGTTCAGAAGATCTTTGACAAGGTTGTGAACTCAGAGGCTAACGATCCTCGACAGCACATCCATGTCATTGGCGCACTGTCTGAGCAAACAAGCAAGGACGGCAACAAGAAGGGGTATATCCTTCTGGTCAATGAGGCTAGCCCTCTGATTTGGGGTCCGCTCCGTGCGCGGTCCTGACGTCGTAGATAAGCGCGACGAGCTGCCTGTCCTGATTGATGGCTACGATTACGCAGTCATTGATTGGGGCGAGCAGATCACAGATTCTGGCGAGATCAGGATCGTTGCCATCTACAGTCAATCCATCATCCTTCAGGCTGAAGTATCTAAGGCCCTTGACTTTATCCAAGGGCATAACGGCAACGCAACGCCGGATGATCTACCTGCCGCATTTACTGCGGCAGAAGAGGTCTTCGATAAGCTGACGCGTGAATTTGTTGGGCCTGGCATGCCAGTGTTTAGGCTTGACTGGGAAGGGATGGGAGATGAATCTGGACGAGAGGATGGATCAGAAACTGATGGGAGTAATGAAGGACCTAGCGATACAGGGTCGGAGGAACCGACAGAGGGGTAACGCCTTCGAACGAGAGGTCGCCAAGAAGCACGGCGGTCGGCGCACTGGAATGTATGGTGGGCCAGACGACGTAAGCATTGACGGACTCTATAAGATTCAGACCAAGGTCGGCACTATGTTCAGTGAGAAATACTGGAAATGGTTGAAGGCGATCAAGGTAACCGCTGACCAGGTAGCCTATCTGGTAATCGGGGATGCACCTGGGCCGGGAACACCACGCCGAACAGTGGTGATTATGGACGAGCAAGATTGGCTCGTGATTAAGGAGAAACTGCATGGCAGTACCGAAGGCAAGCAAGAAGGGGCGTAGCGTGGCTCTGGCCACTGCCCAGTGGAGTCGTGCGTTCAGCGTGGCTCTCGCTACCTTTCTGGTTGAGTACTCAAACCTCAAGCCAGAGGGCGACGAGAAGCCAGTGAATGTACCTATTGACAACGTAGTAGCTCTGGCTGCTGGCGTTGCGTTGAAGATTACGGAGATTGCCGATGGCGACGACACCGAATGAGTCGCAGCAAGAAGATGATGGGTTCCGGGCTAGGGTCGTATCTGCGGTACGCACAGTATCGCAGCACCCGCGCACTAGGGACACTGCGGTTCCTGCTGTCGGAGTACTGGGAATCGTGGCTGGTGTCACGGCTAACGCGCCCTTGGCGCTAGGCGTATCTCTGCTAACGTTCGCGTTGCTGGATAAGCGGCGATGAAGCTAGGACTGGCATGCCCAAACTGCGACAGGTACAACGTGCGCCCAATGCGTGCGCCAGAGTACGTGTTCCATTCGGGCATGTCGGTCCGGCTGTACATGTGTCAAGACTGCCGACGCATGTTCATGGTTAGGTTTCAGGTAGTCACAGATAGTGTAGCATTAGAGTTGGAGGAACTTATTTATGGTTCAGGGGAACAATCGCGTACCGAGTGAGTTCGTTGAGTACTTTCAGGGGCTCTACGACAATGCTCTCAACATCATGGTCGAGCGACAGCAAGGCTATGGTCCATCAAACATCGAGTCGCTGGGCGCCTATGGTGTCTTCTCTCGTCTGGCGTCGGACAAGGTGAGCCGAATTGCCAACGAGTTGAATGGTGTTATTGATTCCGGCGAAGCCATTGTCATTGACGATTGGTTTACTGACGGAGTCCGAGATGCGCTTGTTGACATCGCTAACTATGCCATGATCCTTATCGCACTGGGCGAGGGTAAGTGGAGCGAAGTTGCACGGGCAGGCGAGTACTATGGTGATGCGTATGAGGAGTTTGCCAACGATGACGATGGCGGACTAGCCTACGAGATCTAATGATTCCCAACTTCGCCACTATCAAGATTATGTTCGGTCGCAAAAGGTGGGCTGAGCTTGTGCTCATATATACCCAGAAGGGATGGAAGGCCACCGCCTTCTACAGCGACAAGCCCGACGTGTATAAGGTTGGTAGTGGCGAAGAGGTGCTCACTCAAAAGGAAGCAGAGCAAAAGGTAAAGGAGCTTGCGGATGCCTGGCGCAAAACACAAAAGGCCTGAGGTCGAGTTCAAGGGGGACGCTCCGGTATGGTATCGCAAGCAATGGAACGTGGGCGTGGATCACATTGTTGCCATCGCCAAGGTGGCTGGTGTGCGCGTAGCAAAGATAGAAATTCACTGGCATGACGACCCGGCAAGGGGCAGGCAGTGCGCATTGGGCGAGGCGAACACAGATTCCCTAACCTTCTGCACCAATCCTGCAGATGAGGACACCTTTATCCACGAGGTTGCCCATCTCGCAACGCCAGGTCAGCATGGGTCACAATGGGCTGAGTGCTATCTCAACCTGCTGCGACAGTTCATGTCTGAAGCAAAGACTATTAGTGCGATGGCAGAGGCTATAAAGATATACCCATCTGTCAGGAAACTTGTGAGGTTCAAAGATGAAGAAGAGTCCTGACCCGCTACTAAAGTTCTTTATGGAAGATGCGGAGAAGAAGGGCATGTCATTGCGCAAATACTGCAAAGACATGGGCATTGATTATTACCACTTGACTGGCTATCCAAGGCCAGTCAATGAGGTCAGCTATGATGAAACGAAAGGGGCTACAGATGACGAAGATAGCGTACGATCCGAAGATAGTCGATAGCTACAACAAGCACCTCGGCAAGCGACGGGGGCAGATGCGAAGGCAGAGCGAGATGGGGCAGATGGAACTGTCTGCCATGTCTAAGGCTGCAGAGTTAGGGCACGTTCCAGGGGTTGGGCTTGATGGGAAGTACGAAAGCTTCTTGTTCTGCGAAACGTACCGGTGCTTTGCAATGTGCAGCATCAGTAAGGAAGAGGGCGTGCATGGCCCCATAGTGGAGGTACAATGCGGTGACGAAACAATCATACATCCAGATCCTAAATCGGCCTGGGAAGAGGGTCACGAAGGCTCGTTCTTCCCAGTCTCAACAGTACAGCGGCATTCAGTGTCCGATTGAACCTGATCATGGCGGCATGCTTGACACTGGCAATGGCAGGGTGATATGCTTACATCAGACACACTATGTTCCAGGGGGGCAGTGGTCATTCAGTAAGGAGGAGGCTTATGCAATCAACGAGAGCAAGCGAGCGAGCGCTAATCGGCGCGTGCATCATCGACGGGGACGCAGCTAAGAATGTCGTTGACCGTGTAACCGAGGATGACTTTGATGACCGTGAGTGCAGGGTTGTATTCGCAGCCATCAAGGAACTGGTGAAGAAGGGCACAGCCCTAGACATCGTCACCATTACCGACAAGCTTGAGTCTGCCGGCACGCTGGCTGATGCAGGTGGGTACACCAACGTATCTTCCATGTCATCGGACACACCCAACAGTCTCAACTACGAGTCGTACATGGGCATTGTTATCGGTAACTCAACGTACCGCGCACTGCGCAATGTTGCCACCAAGGTGGCTGAGCTGTCGTCTGGCAGCAAGACACCAGAAGAGGCGATGGCTGAGGCCGAGAAGCTCATCATGAATATCAGCAAGTCTCGTACTGCTGGTAGGTTTGCTGACATGCAGCAGATCATGGACGAGACACTTAGTCGCCTGCAGTTCATGCAGGCTGGTGGAGCAAATGGGGTGTCATCCGGCATCCCTGCTATCGACAGCATCGTTGGTGGCTGGCAGCGCGGCAACTTGATCGTTGTTGCTGCTCGCCCCAGCGTTGGCAAGACAGCCCTAGCAACAGCGATGGCAGCAGACGCAGCCATGCAGCAGAAGAAGTCTGTTGCCATCTTCTCTATGGAGATGAGCAGGGAGGAGATCGGCAGCCGCCTCATCTCGTCTCTGTCTGGTGTATCACTGCATGATATACGGCATGGCAACCTAGACATGAGCGCGCTAACCAACGTGCTTGATGTAGCCAAAGGCATTAGGGAGAGTGGGCTAAGGGTGGAAGATTCATCCATCTCTAGCCCATCTGAGATGCGATCCAAGTGCCGACGCCTTAAGGCTGAGCATGGGCTTGACCTGATCATCGTGGACTATTTGCAACTGATGGCGCCCGATAAGCAAACCAAGGATGGCAATCGGGTGTATGATGTGGCAGACATTAGCCGTGGCCTCAAGGCCCTGGCTCGTGAACTGGACGTGCCAGTGGTGGCGCTGTCGCAGTTGAGTCGTTCATCTGAGTACCGTGAGAACAATGAGCCGAAGCTCTCTGACTTGCGTGACTCAGGCGCCATCGAGCAGGACGCCGACGTGGTGCTCATGCTGTGGCGATCAACCGATGTGTCGCTTGACTTGGCGGTGGAGACGGTCCACTGCAAGGTAGCGAAGCATCGCAATGGTCCAACCGGTAGGGCAGATCTTATGTTCCACCGACCGACCGCAACGTTTAAGGGGGTAATGTAATGGAAGACAGGATCAACATTGAGTACGATTGCGAGTGCGCACACGGCATGTGCGAGCACGCACTGGCCGAGGTACAAAAAGCTATTCAAGAAGCGTACGACAGAGGAGTCCGGGATGGTAGCGTCAACGCGATGAGTGGGTTCAAGGACATGCTCAAGCGTGAGTTTCCTAAAGAGTTCAATGAGGCGCAGAGGGTTCTTGCAAAGCGCAGCAAGAAGAACGAAGCAATCAATTGATCGCCGCAGTTCTCGCTATCCTCTTGGCCGTAGCGCCACCAAGTGGATACCACGAGAAGGTAAAGGCTACGTGGTACGGGTCACGCGGAAAACACACGCACTGCTACCAGGGGTATAGAAATACATGCACTCCATACAAGAGCGGAGAGCTGGTCATGTACGCAGCGGTTCCTGGTTTCCGCAACTACCACACCAAGCCATACCCGGCACGAGTGTGCAGCGTGCACAACTGTGTCATGGTGGTGGTGAGGGATTGCCTTTGCAGCAGAAAAGGGGATGGGTATATCGACCTGTCCCCCGCCGCATTCATAGCCCTCGGTTATCGCCTAAGTCGTGGCGCAATATGGGTGAGCGTAGACTACGAGCCGTATCATGGGCGATAAATCCCCCGTCGAATAGAAACCTCTCGCTTCGGGGGAACCAACTACGCCTTAACACGCCAGAAAAAAATAGCCCAGCCAGCAATTACTTGCTGGCTGGGCTAGTACTTTACTTGGCTTCGCAATCATGACCGAAGAACCATTCCAGTGCTTCGGTTGTATCTTGCAAGTGGAATACCCTTCCACATTCTGGACAAGTTTCAATGTCTGGCAAGACTATCTCTTCAGACATTAGTTGTTTCCTTGACCTCTAGTTCTTTGACCTTGTAGTCAATCTCCTTAAACATCAACTTATCCTGGAACTGCTCATCGCTGTATCCAGCAATGTCAATGAGAAGCCAGTACAAACGGTGGATACCATCTGATAGCTTCTTCTCCGTGTCAGACGTAGTATAGTCATAGTGGTAGCTTGAATACTCAAAGCCCCTAGACTGTACTGTATTGACACGCTGTGTAATGGTGGCCAAAAGGTTCATGACATCGTTGCAGTTTCGTACCAATCGGTTGTGTACATCAAGATGATCTTTGTTATCATCATTGGTATAATCACGAACCTCTTGGATAATTTCTTCCAACGATTCTGAAAGAGTGTTGACATCGCTTTCGACTTCTTCGATAGCTTCCTTGATTGAACCAATGTTATAGCTCATGTCAAGTTCGTCAACATCACCTTGAATAGACGATAGCGATATCGCCTTATTACCTAGCTCATCTTGTACATCAACAATCTTTTGAATCAACTCATCCTTGGTCACTTTGTACCTCTCCTTCTTCAACTACAAGGCTGGTCAAGTCCATGCCAGGCACTGCGCCTGGAATGTCGTTGACATATGTATCACCGTACTCCCAACCGAAGTTGGTAAATGGTGAACGAACTGCGCAGAACCAGATAGCGTACTTGTTCTGCGCCTCTTTCTCTCTGGTCTGGTAGCGCTTTAGCACACGCCACTCCCAGTCTCCCATCTTGAAGATGGCATAGGGAACTTCGACTTCCCTGGTCTTTGCTTCCTTATTCTGGCTTGCCATGTTACTCCTTTCCCCTGCGGTCTGCCCACAAGATTGCTTGTAGCTCTGCGTCCCAAAGACCCAGTGTCTCTGACGCATGCTTAAACTTGGCCTGCATTTCTCGGTACTTCCCTAGATTGAGGACAACGTCAGGCCATAGACCGTTGACCTTCTTATTGAACGGAGCGAACTCTCTTGCTGCCCATCTGTCAATGGGTGCGAAACCGCACTCACCGCCAGCACGGATGGCACGGAAGAAGTCTTGCGTCTTCATCTTGCCAAGCAGTAGCGAGTCACCCGTATCTAGGATTCTCTTGGCTTTCTCCACTGCATTTGGATATGCCTGGAGATTATCCATACCATCAAGCAACTTTACCATTGCCTTGATGTTTGCATCCGGCGATAGGCCGGGAGATAACGCAGCAACTACTGCGTACGCAGTCTCATACTCCAAACCGTATTGGTCTGCAATAAGATTGATTCTGCCTTGGAACTTTAGATACCAGTTGCTATACTGGAATATAGTGTTTATCCCATGCGTGTCAAGCGCTTGTCTAAACCGAGTCAAGAGGGACCTGCCACTGCCCTGCTTATATGTCCCGACATAAGCAGCAGCAGTGGCAAGTCGTTGACGACGGAAAAGCAAGCGGTTATCCACCGCTAGCATTTACTTAATACCGTACTTGGCGAGCGCCTGCTCCTTAGAGATAGGCTTGCGAGTAACAATCACATGAAGCTCAACTTCAAGGTTAGCATTATCGTACAAGTCCTCAATGTCTACACGCTTGTAGCACTGTGGACCCGTGAGGTCCCACTGCTGTTCGGCAAGCCCAAGCTCCGTAGCAAGATACTGACGAAGCTCATAATATGTTGGAGTAAGATCGTCAATCTTCTGTACGATTGACGAAGCAACCCCCGAAGCTTTGACTAGCGTGTTACCATAATAGCTATTGGACTTGGCAATTTGCCTGCCAATCTCTGGCAACGAAAACTTAAATGTGTTCTTGATTGTTTCAATATCCGACTCAACTGTAACTTGCGTTACAATATTTTTAAGGTCGGAATACTTTGGCTTACCAACTTTGAGTGCCTTCTTCTTATTCTTCTTAAACATTTACAATCTCCTCTGGTACTAGGCCAGTCGCTGCGACCGACTTGGCGCAACACGCTTGGCTACAAATGTAATAGCCTGCTGATTGGTCAAGCTTTGAGAAGCTATTGTAGATATCTTCTACACTGCCCGTTAGCTCAACATCTTCAACAAACACAACCTTTTCTACCATCTCCGTATGGTAGACATTTATCTTGACGAAGTGCTTCTTTCGCTTGCACTCATCAATAGGAGTTATCCGAATGGACATTGATGTCTCCTTCCAACCAAGCATTTATAACTTCGAGCAGGTCTGCCATGCTGTAAACAGACATGCCGTTCTTACCAACATTATGAATGTTGATAAAGTCATGAGGCTCGCCGTCCAGTAGGACTTCTATTAGTGAGCCACCGTAATATGCATATGACCTGCGTTTATTGTTTAGGTCATATATTTTGATTTGCCATTCAAGATTACTAATCTTATCTGTACTATTTAGAACCATTGGTACCCCCTTTCTGCCACCCCATCGCACGCGCATAGAGGAAATCTCTACGCCAATACCGCCGAAGGCTGGGCTATTAGTATCCATCTGCATTGTATGCGTTAGCCAATTCGTCCCAGTTCACCATGTTCATACCAGACACTACGAACTCGCAGAACAAACTGCCGTGCACATACATACCATCTGGGTCCCAGGTATTCCAGACAAACTCGTGAAGGTCATCGCCGGAGATGCCTTCCCCGTCGTCTGACCTTGCCTCTCGTACCATTTCACAAATAAGATTGTATACATATTCGTCATTGTCTAACCATAACTTAGTTACCCAAGTCTCCCAGTTAGTCCAACCGTTATACTCTTTACACATTTTCTATTACCTTTCTAATAGCACGAGACAACTCGGCTGCTTGTGAGCCACGACCAATGATAGTGTCATCGTAATCAACACCACCTTGTAGGTCAAGCGCAGAAGCTACGGCATAGTGTAGAGTAAGAGCAGCAACTGCTGTCATCTCGTCTACTGGCTGGCCATTTCTATCAAAGATTACATACTTTGGATTAGAATAGTCTGACTTCTGAACCCAAGTATAATCTTTAATAAAGCTTGCCGGGAACCCCGCCGCAATCAACGCGTCTGGCTTATACAAAGTATGACCATCGCCATCAATGTATTCCATAGCCTTGCTATTCTTTAGCACTTCAACCATTTCATCTCGTGTCATGTTACAACTCCTCTTCTGCGACCATATCGTATAATCGCATTGTATCGATTACTTCACGCACAAGGATGGCTTCCCCCGTGATAGCATGTGTCAACACTCTGTTGTCCACTGCTACCTCGTGGTCCCAATAGCCATCCTGTGCCAGGGATAGGGCCGCTTTGACATACGGCCACATATCCCTTGGCACTGGCGGGAAGATGTTGTGTTCCAAATGGTATTCAAGCAACACTTCCTGACTGAACATTACTCTTCACCCCCCCAGATATTAGGCTGCTGCGAACGAATGCTTGTGAATGAGTTCTTGCCAATGACAAGATGGTCAAGCATTTCAATATCCATCAACCTACAAGCTTTGAGAACATCCATAGTTAGACGAACATCTTCATCTGATGCCTGACTGTCACCGCTTGGGTGATTATGAATAAGCACTAGACCAACGCCTTGTGCTAGCAGACACGATGAAAGAATCTCGCTAACTCGTACGCTTGTACCAGTAGCGGTGCCACGATAAATCTCGTGAATGCCGATTAGATTGTTGCGTCCATCAACTGGCAGAACAAACAACGATTCACGCGTTGCCTCATCGGCAAAGTTAGTGAATAGTGAATGTGCTTGTGTCGGACTTTCAATCCTAAATACATCTGGGTTCTTCTCTTTGCGAACGATTTGATACTCATACTTCTGATACATATACTTTCTCCTTACCAAACTTCAAAGCCGCCAAGGTCTTTGGCAACTCGCATATAATCCAGGAACTCCATTGCGATAGCAGTGGTGTCCTTGGCTTTCTCTTCCAACGAGTAATCACGCTGGACTATCTGTCCTTCAACTAGCATACTAACCTTAGAGTCTTCCTCTGGGTTCCACATTTCAAGTGTTACTGTTGTAACAATAGGCTTAATGTATTCTTCAACTGCCCCGTTGGATACTTTGTCCAACTTATCGAGCACCTTTGTAAGAAACTCTGATGTTACCAGCCGGCCATCGTTCCAGCTGATAGATTCAATGAACTCTTGTGTATCTTTCTCATCAATGTTGAGAACATATAGCAGGCTGTCCATTACGCGCCGAAGCGGTGCCATAGCCCAGATGTTGGCTCGGAAGTACACTTGACCCCCGCCGACGAACTGCCCTGTCTCTTTGTCAAAGAGATAGGTATACTGGTACTTGGCAGCAAACTTCTTTGCTTGTTCCTCATTGCCTTCAACTGTAACAATATCGTAACCCATTTCCTTATCCTTTCTTACTATAAGTGTTACCCCTGCCAGCAATCTACTGGCAGGGGAATGTAAACACTCTCGTCTCGTGAGACTGACGCTTATCCCCTTGCGGAGACGGGCTTTGGCTCTCGCCTGCCCGTTGGTGCTGGCACCCCTGCTGATTAGGCCCAAGCCCAGCACCCTTATCGTCCCGACTGGTTATTCGTCCAGCAACTAGCCACCCTGCACGTGGCACGGAATATTATAGCGGCAAATCCATTTGGATTAGCTCGCGGTGAATGGTTGGCACATCGTACGTAATGCCAAGCGCTTCAAAAGCGTCAAGCATATTGTAGCGATTGCCGTGCACATTTGCCAGTGTGCCTACAATAGGGAAATAATCTTCAGCATTTGGGTCTGCGATGGTAAGAAAGTACTCACCAAGGCCGGCGTCAAAGCCGTAGATATACTCCAGAGGCAGCTTGCCTACCTCTTTGTGCTCCTTAACCAGTGTGTACTGAGACATCTTACTCTCCTTCTGACACAAATCGTGCCATCAACATTACATTCAACGATAACGCACTAAGCACATCGTCGCATTCCCTTATAAGCACACCCCCTTCCTTGCTTCCTCTCACTGTACGCTGGTGTCTAAGTTCTTCCAACGCTACAATCAAGAGTGTAATAGCAGGCTTATTCATACGAAGCCGTACTAGGTCTGAGTCTTCTATCTCTCCACCGTATATGGTTGGCCAGGTTAGACTTGTCTTGAAAGCAACGCAATCGCAACCGTACTCATTGCGTCCGCAATCCTGACATAAGCTTGTCATATGTGATACTCCCTTCTGCGCACGCCACGCGCACGCCTACCCTAGCACGCTACGCCCATATAGCCGTAGGCCGTGCTAAAAGAACTCCCAGTAGGGGGGTAATACACTTGCTCGCTTCCCCACCTACCTGCTTATCACCCCAGCCCTACACCAAAGGACACAACGTGTTCCCCGTATTGCATCTGTTACATTACGTGTTCCCCGTCGAGTCAAACTTGGTGCGGGGCGAAAAAAGTAAAGCCCCTGCCAGCAGCGTGGGCTGCCAGCAGGGGCGGGGAACTGCTACGGGGTTATTGTTTAGGCTTGGATGGACAAGTCAACGGACTCATCTGAAGCCAACTGAGTGCTGACTTCCTGAGTGCCGTCAAGCAGCAGCAGGGCTGTATGGACGACTGATACTGATACCTTGCCGTCCTTATCAACCTTGCGGCTCGTCTCAACCTTGCCGAAGATGGACACCGTGTCCCAAGCCTTGGCGTGCTTCACGGCAGCCTTGGCAAGGTCACCACGGAACAACACACTCGGATAGTTCGTACCCTGAATGCGATTGCCCTCTTCGTCTTCACGCCAAGTGATGCTTGGCGATTCAAGCGTGGCAGCGAGGTCGGTCATCTGACCGTTCTCGTCTGCTTGCCCGACGAAACGATAACCGAGTTCCTTCTTCTCCGACATTCGTGAGTCGGCAGGCTTGTTAGCCTGAAGACCTTGGAAGCGGACATTCTGGAACAAGAACCAGCAGCCATTCGGCACGGCTGCCAGCATCGTAGTGATTGCGTCCTTCGCAATCGTGAACTGAACTGTCTTACGGGACATAATCGTCTCCTTTCTTGCCCCCGTATGCAGTTCCCCAGCGCCCACCGCAGCAGGGCTACCTACGCCCATACCGCTGCGGGGGACGCCATAAGGTACCCCCAGACCAGCGGCTGGGCTACGCCCATACCGCTGAGGGGGATACCGAAAGTCGGGGTTTGCCATTGGGCAACCCCCTCTCCCCTGCGGGCTTTTCTGCGAACGCCCGCAGAATTGGGTTACCTAGCCGCTCCGACACCGGTATACCCCAGTGATAAGAAATCTTAAACAAACAAAATCGTGACAAAAGTTGCAGAAAACGGCATTTTCACTGCATATATAGTAGAGCCGTTTTTCCTAGACAGGAAATAAAATAGATCATAACGGCGGCCCCTAAAAGGGGTTTAAGGAGGACTATGCCTACAAATAGCCCTAGAGACATCAATAGCGACATCCTACACTACATCGTATACAAGCTCGTCCCGAAGCCTGATAACCCAGTGCAGATCGCCGGAACGAGGACGATGGGCTATAGCTATGATAAAGACCCTGTAGATATCCCTGGCCGCGAAGCAACGACGTTTGACGAAATCCTTGCCGGTAGGCGGATCAGCACCGTCAGGGACGCTAAGTGGGGCCCAGGCTGGAGTGAGTGGGCAACATACCGGATTACGTCCCAGGATGGTCGTGAGGCGTTTGTCTATGTCGTGAGCAATACTGAGTTTGACCCAAAGAAGCTCACCCTAGAGCAGTGGCAGAAGATTGCTAAAACCGAGCGCTGGTCGGTCGACTACTTCGTAGAAAAGTACGGTAGCCCAGAGGTAAAGGCCGAACTGAAGGCTGGCCCGGCGGCCACAGAGGCTGGTCGTGGCCAGGTCATCTACGTTGACGAACTATCCACGGTCCCAGATGGCGAGATCGCCGTTTGGGGTTCCAACATGTTTAATGCCGACACAGGCACAGCCACGCCTGGTGCCGGACAGGCAGAGGCAGCCGCAGGCCGCGATGGGTGGATTGGCGTTCCAACCAAGAGGGACCCAGGCACATTCCTTACTGATGAGGACTTAACTGACTCCACCTTCTCAAAACTTATGGACGCCCAGCTGAGGAAGATTGAAGCTGCACTTGCGTCAGGTAGGGATGTCTACTTTCCTTCCAGGGGAATTGGAACAGGCAAGGCTAATCTTAAGGCCAGCGCCCCAGCAATTTGGGAGAGGCTCAATAGCAGGCTGAGTGAACTTGGAATCAGCAACGCGGCACCCGCCTCAGGGACTCGTGCCAGGAAGCCAACCGAACCAATTAGGCGAAATGTAGAGACCACAATTATTGAAGCCAACGCGACCGTCGCAAACACCACAAAAACGGACGTCGACGCCGTGGTCGCCGTTGGCAAACTTCTTGGAAGCGGCAAGGTTGATGGCGGCACTGGCTGGGCGGTAGAGGGAGCCTTGCTACGCGGCATTCCAGTTTACGTATACGACGAGATCAGCAACCGCTGGTATACCGCTACAGAGGTACAGCGATCTGCTGGCGGCTGGAAGACTGTTGACGGGCCTCCTACCGATGTCAAGTCTATTGCCGGTATCGGCACGCGCAAACTTACAGAGAACGGATTTGCAGAAATCCAGGCGTATGTTCAGTCGCTCGACCCAAGCGTAGAGGTCCATAGCGGCGGAGCAGAGGGCTCAGACACAGCGTTCGAGACTACCCATGCCGCTCGAGGCGGCGTAGTTGTTTCGCACTCGTGGAAGGGCCATAGCCGGAAGAGTACAGCCGGTGGCGTTCTGCAACACAGCGAAGCAGATTTGCAGTCGGTGGACGCAGAGGTAAGAGCCATTGCTCGTTCGCTTGGCCGACCGTTCGGTCCGCAAATGAGCGGTGGGGAATACACGATGAACCTTATCCGCCGCAATATGTACCAGATTGCCCCCGGTCGAGATGCCGGGATTGCCCCGAGGGGTCGCTCTACGTTTTCACTCAGCACTAGTCGAGAGGCTGCGGCAGCGGCAAAAGAGGAAAGCAAACGTAAGCGCGGATTTCCGACAGAGAATCCATGGGATATCCCCAACAACGTATACTCCGCCAACAAGCGTAATGGCTTCCTTGCTGCACTAACAAACCGCACAAGCGATCTTCCAAGGACAGCAAAGGGCGGGGCATCTAGCTCGCTTGAGCATGGCAATATTAAAAACCGCTACCCGGTGGTATTCGAGGGCAAGGTATACCCGTCGTCTGAGCACGCCTACCTTGCGTTGAGCCCAGAAGCAAACAAGCCTGACACTGTTTCCCCAGAAGAAATCGACCTCATGTCGAGAATCATTGCTGAGAAGCTGCGCCAAAACCCAAGACTTCTTGAGAGGGTCCAGCAAAACATGGCCGCCGTTGGCGAGGGGACAACTCCCCAGCAGTGGGTGGAGCTTCTCGTGCACTGGACACAGGCCGCAGCTCGTTGGGAAGGTAATGGTCTTGAGTCCCCGTTCCTTCAGGCCCTTGCTAAGGGTGCAGAGGCAGCAATTGCCAACCCAGAGTCGTCAGAAGATCCGCGTCTCATCAAGTGGATTCAAGATCCAAAGAACCAAGTCAACCTGCCAAAGCAGGGCGCAGTAAATATTCCGCCAAATGAGTTTGGCGATATCACTGTTCAGCCAGCTACAGGTGCAGACAACGTTAAAGTTGGCGCAGCTGGTCCCGAGATGGACACCCCAGAGGGCTTTACGGCTAAACTTCTTGAAGAATTTAAGACGATGCGAGAAACTGCCGCTCGCTCATCAACCATGGGAAGCAAGATGCAGGGGTTTGATGGACTTTCAACCCTGCAGAAGACCAATCTCTACCGCACACTTGGCGCATCCGGCGCGTACGGCTTCAAGTTTGACAGCCTAAACCAGGAGCCTGTGCCTGGAATCGACCCTAGACGGACAGTTCGTGGGCGTATCAACGCTCTTGCAGCAAAAATGGGCATAACTCTTCCCCCAGAACTTGATTTTAAGCCAGGAAAGCCCATCATTGGCGACAAGAAGACCGTCGCCCAGGTGATGGCCGACGCCTTTATGGCAATTCGGTACATGAATACCGTAGAATCTTCCGGAAATGTTCGCTTTAGCGGTGAAACGCGAGCCGAGATGGCGGCACTCATGCTAGAACTCTCTCGAACTCTGCATGAAATTGGAGATCCATACTCGCTGGCCATGATCAAGGGCCTGTCTAAGACCATGAGTTCTGGTGAATACACCGGACTGACGTCAAAAGCAAAGGAAGTAGAGGCACTTGGCGTTGACATGACCGCCGCAGAGGCTGCGCCTTCCCTATATGGAAGAAGCACGCAAGCAAAACTTCGGCAACTAGCGTCAGCCCAGGTCGGACTCGTTCCGCAATCGTCTCCGCGAGCAGGCGAGCCAAAGATGTACCGCTCACTTGACCTTGACTTGCTGCCAGTTCCGGTAAGGAGCAAGAAGAAGACCGTCGCTGTAGCACGTGCGGGTGATTCACGTGGAATCCCTAGCATCACCAAGGACAACGCTATCTACGACCTGCAGAGGGTAGTCGACGAAGTTGGCATTTGGGATGTCGCAAATGGCGGCGGAGATGATTTGGCTTCAATTGACCTAGATGGCTTCATTGACGGCGGGAATACAGAGGTATTTACCAGAACAAAGAAGAGCCCAATTGCCGACCTGCTTGGCATAGAAGAAGCTCTAGGCGTCATCCGTCGATATACCTCAGTACGAAAGCTTGATGACCGAGCAGACTTCTCGCTATTCAATTATCGCACAGGATTTAAGTACCGCTCTCGCCTTGGCAAGCAAGGGGTTATCGCTGGGGATCAGCAGATTGAGGCTCCAAAGGTAGAACGAGTTAAGGTTGAGAAGCCGAGCCTTGCTACGCAGGCTGATGGGTTGCGCCGACGAATCGAGAGGGTACAGGGCGCAATAGACGCCATGGATCGATACGCTGCTGGCGTTGCAATAGGCGCTGGCGGCGGAACCGCAGAGCAGGGCGCCATTGCTCCAATTCCAGAACTTGAAACGTATCGAGCATTGCCAAGTGGTATTAGCGGTAAGCGCCTTGCGTTCTTGCGACGACAGGCAACTGATGCACTTCGTATTCTTAATCAAGACCTGAACAAGGTTATTGGTTCGACAGGCACAGATCCAATTAGTTGGGACACGACTGACTTTGAAAACACGTACGAAGCAGAACTTGCCCCAAAGTTTGGCGAAGGCGGAGCATATGCCGAGATGTTTGGCGTCCAGGCGGCAGCTAACGTTGCAACTGAGCGCGTAAATGCACGCGGATGGCGAGGACTTATTGTTGTTGGTGGAGACGTTGACGCGGAAGGAAAGCCAAAAGCAATGAAGGTTACATTGCCGCAGTGGTACCTTGACAAGAAGCGCAGGGAGCATGCAAAGTGGAAGGGCGTACTAGACGAAGTTGCGGCAATACACGGCAAGGCGTATGCTCTGGCATACATGACAAGCGAAGAAGGCAAGGCTTTGTATGGTGATGAGCCGCCAAAATTTGATAAAAACTTTGTTGAACTTCTCCCGGGAGACTACGTTCTTCCTGCACCTGTTGCAACGGAGATTGCAAGCCTTAACCAGGGTATCATTACCGATGTCGAGATTAATGATCTTGGCAGGTCAGTTATAAATCCTACGTCACCAGTTGATTTAGGAGTTGGCCTAAACGAAAACGTAGAGTTTAAACTTAATATCCGGCCAATCGTGGTGTCGAAATATCTTGTGCTTAAGAATGGTACGGTTGTCGCTAACCGCTCAAGCGAGACTGGCTTCATCCAGCATCGTAAGGTATATCCATTCCGAGTAGAGCGAACCGCTGACGGCGGTTATCAAATTCGTCGTCTTGAGGGCTACCAGTTTGAGCATACTGATCCGAACCAAATTTATGGCCAGGAGGCAATGAAGGAAACCCTTCGGCAACTAGATGTTGCCTTCTCTCCTGATGGGCCAGGATTTGAATCCAACCAGATGGGTAACCTGCTCAACGAACTTGGCACCGCCATTGCATTCGATGGGTACTCTGCCTTGGAGATCCTTGCCATCAATGGCGATATCTTCCCTCAACTTGAGGCAGAAATTGTTGCGTCAATTACCGAGCAGACTGGCACGTTCCGCACAAACTTAGCACCAAACTGGTCAGCTGCTCGTGCAAAAGATATGATCTACAACTCCAGCATGACTGGTGCAGAGCAAGCAGCAGCAAGGGTCAGCCCTGTTCCTGGTGAGGCGCTGGCTGCTCCGTTTGCCAAGGTTGGTAAAATGCAGAGTTCCGTTGAACCTGCTGGACTTATGGCTGGCGCCCCTGCGTATAAAATCACTGAATACCCAGACTGGCTTGTGTCTACTGTTAACGAAAAAGCAGCTCATGACCTTTCCCACGCACAGGAGGAGCTTGCGGCAGCAGAGCAGTCTGGCGATCAGGACGCAATCACCAAGGCAAAGGTTCGCCTTGAGGACGCCCAGACAAACTTCATGGCCGATAGGAAAATTACGATTAGCACGGAGCAGGGACGCCGGCGCTATTCCGGCGGCATTATTGGTCAAACGCTTACCCGCGATCAGGCAATGGCGTTGGCGTCCCCATCCACCACTGCAATCCAGAGGGCAATTGGCGGATCTTATACAGTGCATGATATCTTGGCTTCGCCTGAGAAGTTTGGTCACACTGTTCGAACTGAAACAATGGACGGTGATAGCGGCGCAATGTATATCATTCGCGCCCTTACGTACATGCTTCGTCTTTCTGAAGAGGCCGTTGTACAGATGGGATACGGCAATCGATTTAGTAAGTCGGACATGGAGCGCTTTGGCCTTACTGAGCCAACAATTATCTTGGCAGACAAAGCCTCAGCAATTGAAGCTGCGCGTATCGGTGGAGATACATTTGACTCTATTGTTCGAGAGAGCCTTGACGCTGCACGGCTAGCTGCTATGGCCCTGACAGAAGCGGCTAAGGGCACGCTGCGCAAGTCGTGGAGCGATTCTCTTGACCCTAAGTATCATCGACACGAGGTTGCTCCACGGATTGAGACTAGAACGCCACTAGATGAGTTCATGTATCCAATCTATCGAATGCTTGAGCCTGCTACCGTTTCAGTTGAAACAGCAGATGCTGTAGACAAGGTGCTGCAGAATATTGCCAGTGGAGGACCTGATGTAATGCGTGTGTCCGGGGCCCTTGGCGATAAAGCCACAGCATTCTACAATGAGTTCTACAAGCCTGCTGGATTGCCAGATCCGAAAGATCTTGCCGGAAGGCCGCTCCCAGCCCCTGAGCGCCAGGACATCGCTGCTCGTCTTGTTGCTGAAGTATCACGAAAACTTGGACGAGACCTTCGGGTTCCTGCAATTGTTATCCCAGAAGGAGACACTAGGGAGTTTGTTGCTGCGCTATACGAGGGTATCAAGGCAGAGAACCCAAGAGAGATTCTATCGTGGGAACAGGGACAGGGTGGCTTTGCTGGCCAAGAAGGCATGATGCAAATTACAAAACCAGACGGCACCGTTGAAATTGTCAACGAGGCTGAGTGGCGAGCGCAGGCTAAGGAGCGTAAGCGTCAAAGGGCTATTGATGGATTTGATGCAGCCACTGGCCTTGACGAAGAGGGGCAAGTCATTGAGTTTGACCTAAACGCAGACGAGTATGACAGTGGCACTATTCAGGAGGACGTCGCCCCAGTAAGCGGTCAGGCTATCGGAAAGGCCGCCGGAATGGGCACAAGATTTGCCAAGACCGTTGCTGTCAAATACGCTTCAAGCGGCAACATTGAAGAAGCAATCCGCTCCACGCTACCAGAGTTTGGGGAGTTGCCGCCAATCGGCAGCGTAGAGATGAAGATGTTCTTCCGAAATTTCTGGAAGACACTGTCAGTTGATATGTCTGGCCGCATGCAGGGGCCTGCTATCGAGCAGATGATCCGAACGCTACTTGAGACACAAGACGGAAAGGTGAAGCTAGAAAACGCACGAAGGGTGTTTATTCAGCCTACAGACTTCCAGTCTTCACAAGCTGTTCCAGGTGGGTCTGGCATTACTATTTCCTCACAGGGAGGACCAGCCGTGCCCGAAACGATGCCAAAGATTGCCACGATTCAATTGAATGACAACGGAAAGCTTGACGTAAACACACAGTTTCTGCTATCTTACCTTCGTGGAACACCAAATGAAAGCGGAAAATATAGCGGGGGTATTGACAAAGTAGCCGCCAAGACGGATACTTCGCTAAGAGAAATCGCCTGGGGCGTAATCCGCGAGTATCTTAACGGACCAGCTACACTTAAGGCTCCGTTCGATTGGGGAACCCCAGGCCCAACGACTGTCATGATTAGGCGCCTGGTAGATGCTATCGAGTCCGGTACTATCCCAAGCCTTGAGATTGATCCGCCAACGGACACACCGCTAAACATTGAGGGGTACGACCCTAACAAGAAGCAGAAGCAATCAATGTCTGGGGAAGACGTGGTTGACCCTAATGACTATGAAATGCTTCAGGATCAGGCGATGGGACGCGATCCAGAAGACTTCTCTGGTGGGTACGTTGATACTGACTCTGAAATTATGAACCTGTCAGTCAAGCAAGGAAAACTGCTTGGGCTGCTCCAACCAGACCAGCTTCTTCCAAAGTTCAGCCCAGGGCTCAAGAAGATTGACTTCGGCTTGAGGACTCCTAAAGGAAACTTTGGCGGTGGCGTGGCTGCAGACGTCGGAGTCATGGCTCTTCAGGGCAACCTAACCCCAGAGGGAGCACTGTTCTCCGCTGGACTTAACTCAGTAAACCTTCTGACCAAGAGCCCCCTAAAGGCAGGAATCTTCGGCTCTGTCGCTGGTCTTGCAGCTACGGCTGCGACAGGCGGCGACCTGGGCCGTACAATGTTCGGGATTGTTGGTTCCATCCTTGGCGGCGGAATAGGAGCATTTGCATCCGGCGGTATCGGTACGTTTGTAGGATCTACCGCAGGATCTTTGGCAGCAGATGAGCTATGGAAAGGGCTCTTCGGTAGCAACGAAGGGATGCGCCCAACAATCAGGCCAATTCAACCAGATATACCAACAGTGAGGATTCCATAATGGTAAGAAAAAACAACGATTCGTTTGATTTCAGAAATGCTAGAGGTTCTAGCGGTAGAACTGCGTTCCGAACTCCACAGATGTCCAGGACGCAGTTTACTCCTCAAGACCGTCTGGCTCAGAGAAGGGCGCAAGAAATTGCCAGAAACAGAGGGATGAACATTGCGGCTGTATCTCCATACCGTGCCCTTGCCTTCTATTTCGCCAGGCTTGCCAGGGCAGGAATTCAAGGTGCAGATGAGTTCTCCGCACTGAACAGAGCAGCAGCAAGATCTGCCACAGTTGCCAGAAGAATTGGGGCAGTTGAGAGGCAGGCTCCATTAGGATCAAGGGAAGCCCAGAGCATTGTTGCCGACTTCACTGGTAAGAACCCTGCCGGGTATTCTAGCAAACTATTTGAGGAAGGTGTTCGGCAACTCTTTAGGCCGACAGAGGTCGACGCAATCTTAAGGTCATTTGCTAAACTCTCAGGGGCCGCAGGAGCCAAACTTGCTGGATACGGACCTACGCTCATAAGAACTGGCGCTGGAACCCAATCAGGTGTTGCAACCGCAGTCACCAATGCAATTACTGCTGGCAGAGTATTGAGAGGAGCAACGAGAAAATAATGGCACCGCGTAAGAATGGCTTTATCCCAGACATGAAGGAAACTCGGTGGCGAACCCAGACCTTTGCAAACCCGTACTCTCCGGCTGCGCCGAAGCCGTTTAACTTTGCAACGGCAAAAGCCAGATCGACCATCAACGCGTCTAATGGCTTTAGAACCCCTCAAAACCTTGACCCAAACAGAAACATTGGCGGGACCTACCGTATGACTAATGTGGGTCTTGAGCTTTCCAAGAACGGCCAGATTGAATCGCTAAACGGTCAATTCTACCGACCAGCAAATACCAGAGAAAGATATCTAGGACTTATTGATTCTAGACCAGGATGGATGGGTCAGCAGGATGCTGGCAACGCTAACAGAGCAACATACGGTAGCACACTTCCAAGCATCGGCCAGTTGGCATATGAAACTGTCGGCGTTGGCTACAATAAGGAAGGTAAGTTTGGCGTAGACCCGGTTAACCTTGCAATCGGAGTTGCCTTAGGTGGAGCCGGTAAGGCGTTTAGAGGAGCCACCCGTGCCATCGAAGCGTTCCATGGAAAGAAACTAGCGGCAAAACTTGCTGGATTCCAAGCAGAAATGCGTGCTAACACAGTCGCTATTAGAGCCGCTGAAAGGGTTGCAGTTGAGGCTCGACGAGTAGCGAGAAAGGCAAGAAAGTCTACTAACGTACGAGCAGCTAGACTGCGGAGGGTTGAAGAATCACTAAAAAATACTCGCCCAGAAGTAGCGGAAAGGTTTGGCGACAGGGCTTGGGTGATGACAAGAGGAGAGCAAATCGCTAGAGATATGGCAGCCTCTCCAACCATTGGAGGTGGGAAAGGAGCCAAGAGTTTCCCAAATCTAGACAGCCCACTAGCAGGGTCTCACCATAGATATACGCCATTAAAAGATGCATGGCCAAGTGGAGAGGTAAGCTACCCATTCCAAGGGATTACCAGAGGCAGCAATGATGCAGAAGAGTGGCTAATAAGAACTGCAGGAGCTTCAGATAGCTATGGCAGAACTGGAGTTGAAAGACTTTCTGCAATGTACCCTGGCAGGGTTCCAAGAGGTGGCTGGAGAGTCCGGCCAAACCTCAGGAAGAACACGCCATTCCCAACGAATTGGCCTCATGATTTTGATGAAAAGATTCTCAATGTAGGCGAGATGGCTGACGGGTATTATAGAAACCAAGTAATGGAACTCCTAGACGAAGCCACTTCGTTTAGGAACCGATCGGCATGGAGACTGCAGACAGATCCGCAGAATAGGGCGGTATTCCCGCGTCTATACGATTGGGTTACCGAGCCTTCATGGGCCCCAGAGTCATTCCAGGTTAGGGTTTTCCGAGCAGCAGAAGAAGCAGCGAAGAGGAGGGGGGCACTCCCCGCTCCTAAGAAACGAATTGGGAAAGGGAAGTGAAACTATGCCAATGGTAGGTAAGAAGAAGTTCGCATACACGGCTAAGGGCAAAGAGGCTGCTGAGAAGTACGCTTCTAAGACCGGTAAGAAGATGCACGAAAAGAAGGAATCCAAGGCGATGAAGGCCAAGGAAGCCAAGAAAGGCAGGAGCTAGATGGCAGCTGGAGTCTACAACACGGTAATTGAGAAGGGCGCTACCTTTGAGTTGACCGTGACCTACAAGGACGCGACCGGTGCGGCAGTTAATCTGACGACCTGGACTGTCCGCATGCAGGTTCGTGAGACTCCAAGTGCTAGCACTACTATCCTTACGTCGGAAGGCGGAAGCCCAACGATTGTCCTAACCAAGAATTCCTCTGGAGTAATCTCGGCTACCGTGAGCGCTGCGAACACTGCGGCGCTCACACCAGCCACAGCGTTCTACGATATCGAAGCGCAGAACGCAAGCGGTGTTGTGCGGCGAGTTCTTCAGGGGAGAATCATCATTAGCCCGGAGGTCACGCGTTGAGTGACGTCACTACCCAGCAGACTACGAACGAGGTTGTTGCCGAGCAGATCGTCCATACGGTCGAAGTCGTCGACGCTAATCTCGTTGTTGGTCCAACGGGCCCTACTGGTGCCACTGGCCCTCAGGGTCCGGCTGGTCCGACTGGCGCTACTGGGGCTACTGGAGCTACGGGTCCTACTGGCGCTACGGGCGCAACAGGACCACAGGGACTAAAGGGTGACACGGGTGCGACTGGTGCGCAGGGGCCAAAGGGTGACACTGGAGCAACTGGAGCCACAGGACCACAAGGTCTCAAGGGAGACACTGGTGCTACTGGCGCCACAGGTGCAACGGGGCCAACTGGACCTAAGGGAGATACTGGGGACACTGGCCCTGCTGGCCCTACTGGTGCCACTGGACCTACTGGTGCGACTGGCGCTACTGGTCCGCAAGGTCCTATTGGTCTTACGGGCGCCACTGGTGCTACTGGACCTACTGGCGCTACTGGCCCTACGGGGCCAACTGGCGCAACGGGCGCTACGGGAGCGACTGGTCCTGGGGTAGCCACTGGCGGTACCGCTGGTCAGATCCTTACCAAGAATAGCAGCACTAACTATGACACTATCTGGGCAGACCCAGGGGCAGCTGCAGGGCACACGCACTCAGGACCATACACCCCAACAGCACACGCTTCTACCCACGCATCTGGCGGATTAGACGCAGTAACACTGGCACCATCACAGATCACAGGCACAGCAGTAATCACCTCAGATTCACGACTTAGCGATGCCAGAACACCTACTGCTCATACGCACACTCAATCAGAAAGCCACAATAGCGCAGATACTGATTCTGGTACAAGCGCAATCCACCATACGATTGGAACTGGAGCAAATCAGGCAGCTGCAGGAAACCATACGCACTTGGGTGCATCATTCCCAACTGGTGTAATTTTTCCATATATTGGATATTCAGCGCCAACAGGTTGGCTATTTTGCGATGGAGCAACATACAATACATCTTCATATCCCGATTTAGCACTTGCAATTACTATTGCAACTGGTGGAGAGACACCTGGCGCAACGTTTACTGTTCCAGATTTGCGAGATAAATTCCTTGGTGGATCTTCGTCTGTTGCATTTGGATATACAAATACTGGTGGTTCGTTTGGACCAAATAACTCAGTTGCCGTTGGAGCACACACCCACACAACAAATATCGGTCACAGCCACGCGGACACTTTTGCCGTATCTAACCATGCGGCTCACACACATAACGTTGACCCAGGGGCAACGGCATCTGGCGGACCAAGCGCAACATCTACACTTTCTTACGCTGGCGGATCAACAACAGCAACAATTCCAGCAAGCACGCATACGCATACTACCGATATTGCATCAACAACATCTGGCAATCCAAGTGCAACACTATCGCATACTATAACTGGATCTGTAACTGCTCTGGCTACAACAAACGTAACATCATCAAGTGTTGGATCAGTAATCTCTCCAAAATCTTTCCTAACGTCGTTTATTATTAAGACATGAGGTGAATTATGGAATTTGCAAGCGTTGAGATTAGTTGCAAAACAGAAGGATGTCCAAACAACGGAGTACCTGCAAACACAATGCTTAAGCTAACCGAAAACGGTCAACTGCCACAACTTGTATGTGGAGTGTGCGGGGTTGACATGATCCCAAATCCGGATGCGAGCAAT
>Ga0214923_10000815_pt1 | contig 46144 bp, 42 predicted proteins | sample LL1510_MetaG_FD_177993 | JGI IMG/M metagenome (GOLD analysis project Ga0214923, IMG submission 177993) | Freshwater microbial communities from Lake Lanier, Atlanta, Georgia, United States - LL-1510 | ecosystem: Environmental > Aquatic > Freshwater > Lake | place: USA: Georgia | collected... | reverse complement strand
ACTGCCCCGCGCTCCGAGCCCCGCTCGTACACGGTTCCCCGCTCCGAGCCCCGCTCGTACACTGCCCCGCGCTCTACGCCCCGCACCTATACCGCTCCCCGTTCCGAGCCCCGCTCGTACACCGCCCCCCGCTCCAATTCCTCCAGCGGTTCGGGTTCCGGCTCCTCGCGCTCCACTCCTTCCTCCTCCGGTCGCTCCGGATCTCATTCACAGCGCAGGTAATGGCCAGGCATCGAACCCTTCGGATGGTGCGCCATCGCTTCCTTACCACGGTCATTGTGCTGATAGGTCTCCTTCAGACCAACCTTAGAGCCCAAAATCTCAATGATTTGTTACGGTATGGCCAACCCGAGTGGGCGGTGACCGCGCGCTCAGCCGGTATGGCCGGGGCCAACGGATCCCTGGTGGGGGATTACGGCTCGGTCTTGGTGAACCCCGCTGCTTTGGGGGGCATCAGGCGGTGGACTTGGTCCGCAACCCTGGGGGGGCGTTTGGGTTTGAATCAAAACGCGTACCTCAAAGACGAAACCCAGAGCCAAACATTTCGAGTTCCCCTCCACGATATCTCAACCATGATTCCGGTGGGCGAAACTGGGGAATGGGATCATGTCATCGGGATGGGCTTTAGTCAAAACCGGAATTTTGCGGAACGAATCGAATACACTGGATACAATACCAGCAGCAGTCTCCTGCACCACTGGGCCGATGATATCAATAGCAGCGGGCAATGGAACGATTACGGTTCGGGCCTGGCCTACGATGTCGGCCTGTTAGGCCCCGTGGATACAACGCCCAATGCCTTGATAGGCAGTGTTTTGCCAAATGCTGAGGTTCAGCAAAGCGAAGAGAGGTTTCAGCGAGGTAGCCAATCCGAGCTCAGTTTCCATTGGTCTGCCGAATACCAAAAGCGTTGGAGTCTGGGGTTGACGATGGGGATCCGAACCCTGCGTTACCGATGGAATTCCTTGTACCGCGAGGAAGATCTTTTGAATAAAACACCTGATTTTGAAAGTTTTGAATACAGGCGGCGGTTGGATGTAACAGGAGGTGGTGTTTTTTGGCGACTGGGCCTTCAGGGACAGCCTTTGCCTTGGCTCCGCATTGGATTGGCGTACAGCGGGCGCGAGCGGACCCAGCTCGAAGAGGATTACCGGACCGGGGTGGTCTCTCGTTGGGTTAATCCAACCGAGGAAATCAAGGCCTATTCACCGAATCCGGATACCATGTTGCCCTTTGTTTGGAATTACCGCGGCAGCAACCGAACCACCTTGTCGGCGGCTGTTTTTTGGGGCAAAAAAGGTTTGCTCAGCTTGGATTACGATTGGATGGGTTACCAAAACATGGGTGTTTATCAACCATGGGGAGGAGGGCCCGGAGGAGTTGATTTTTGGGGCGATCTGCCCGACTGGGCGGTCGAACTCAACAGGGAAAGCCGAAAAATGCTCAGGGTGGGGCATCAATTGCGTTTGGGCACCGAGTGGATTGCAGGACTAACGGCTTATCGGATGGGGTACCAATGGTCCTCCAGCCCTTTTGCAGGAGGCTTGGTCGATCCGGCATGGGACCGCAGTCAACGCCGCTTTACGTTGGGTGCCGGGCGACGCAACGGGCCGTGGGTCTTGGATGTGGCAGCCTTTTTGGAATCCACTTCTTTTTCGGAAGAACTCTACCCGCTGACGGCTTTGGAAGCCGGCCCTGTCTTGCGGAGTACCCAAACCCGTGTGGGTTTCATGACCGGAATTCAGTACCGCATTGGGCTTTGATGCCTATTTTTGTTCCAGCCTGCGCCTCGTCCAACCCGGCCTGCGTTGGCTCACAACCCCTTTTTTGCTATGAATATATTGGTTTGCCTGAGCCAGGTGCCTGATACCACCACCAAAATCGCCTTTAGTGCCGATAACAAATCCTTGAACAAAACCGGTGTTCAGTACATTATGAATCCTTACGATGAATTGGCCTTGACCAAAGCGTTGGAGTTGAACGAAGCCACGGGAGGAGGTACGGTGACGGTCATTCATGTCGGTGCTGCCGATGCCGAACCGGTCATGCGCAAGGCATTGGCTATAGGGGCCGATCAAGCCATCCGCATTGACACCGAACCATTGGATTCCCGCCAAGTTGCTGCTGAATTGGCTGTTTGGATTCAGGGTCAGGCATACGATTTGGTTTTGACCGGGAGAGAATCCATTGATTACAACAGCGGCTTGGTCGGAGGAATGTTATCACAATACCTGGATTGGCCTTTGGTCAATGTGGCCACATCGATAGACCCGGCCGGCAAGCCAGGAGTGCTGGCGGTCAGCAGGGACATGGACGGGGGCCGTGAAAAAGTCGAAGTTTCGTTGCCGGCGGTCATTACCTGCCAAAAAGAATTAACCGAACCCCGCATTCCTAACATGAGGGGCATTATGGCCGCTCGCTCTAAACCATTGCAAGTTATTAGTCCACAGGGCATTGGTCCCGATCTATCCTTGTTGAGCCATGCCTTGCCCCCGGCCCGACAAGCCTGTCGTTATTTTGAAGCCGATCAGATGGACGCACTCGTTGAGGCCCTGCGCCAGCAGGCCAAAGTTCTTTAAGACTCAAAAAATCAACTCCTACATGAAAGTACTGATTTACGCCGAACAGCAGGATGGCCAACTCAAGAAAAGCGCGTTTGAAGCCGTTTCATTTGCCGTCCAGACCTGGGCACCTCATGGGGTGCAGGATTTTACGGTCGTTATGGGTGGTCGTGTTTCGGAGCAGGACGCAGCCGGTTTGGGCAATTACGGGGCGACCCAGGTGTTGATGCCGGAAGACGGGAGCCTGGATGCCTTTGAGCCTCATGTTCATGCGGCGATTTTGTTGGATACCCTCCAAAAATCCGGAGCCGACCTCTTGGTGATGGCCCATACTTACGCAGGGAAGTCGTTGGTTCCACGGCTCGCCGTGAGTTGGCAGGCGACCCTTGCGGCCGCTGTGAATCACCCGCCGGAAATTCAGGCCGATGGAACTTGGACCGTTCAGCGCACCGTTTATTCCAACAAAGGCCTGGCCACCTACCAAGTTGGTGGGGAACGTCGCATTTTGACGTTTACCCCCAATGCACTCAAACCCATGCTGCAAGGGAGCCCTTGCCCTGTACAGGCCCTAAACACCGCGTCCGGTGCCGGAGCGGCCCGTACCCATCGCTTGGATATCCAAAAAGTTCAAGGCAAAATTCCTTTGACCGAGGCAGAGCGGGTGATCTCCGGTGGACGCGGACTCAAGGGTCCTGAAAACTGGCATTTAATCGAAGGACTGGCCGACGCCTGCGGTGCGGCCACCGCTTGTTCCAAGCCTGTTTCAGACATGCATTGGCGCTCGCACGATGAGCATGTTGGTCAGACCGGCATCACCATCAAGCCCGATTTGTATATCGCTGTCGGCATTTCAGGGGCCATACAACACTTGGCGGGCGTTAGCAGCAGCAAAACCATTGTGGCCATCAACACCGATCCGGAGGCGCCTTTCTTCAAGGTGGCGGACTACGGCGTGGTGGGCGATGCCTTGGAGGTATTGCCTCGTTTAACCGAGGCCATTCGGCGCTCGGCAGGTTCGTAGACCAAGGACGACCGAACCGTTTTTTTTGGGAGACTTGTTCGTATTTTCGGAAGATGAAAAAAATAGAGCTGGAACTCTTGGCTCTTTCCGAAAGCAACGCATCTGTTCATTCCTATGCGGTGGTCCTGGGGGAAAAGGGGGGGCGTCGCAAACTTCCCATCATTATCGGATCTTTTGAGGCACAGGCGATAGCCATTGAACTTGAAAAGATGAAGCCGGCCCGGCCTTTGACGCATGATTTGTTATTGAATTTTGCAAGGGCTTTTGAACTTGACCTGCAGGAGGTGATTATCACAGACCTGCGCGAGGGTGTTTACTTTGCCAATCTCCATTGGATTAGCCATAACGAGCCGGGTCGGGAGTGGATATTGGATGCCCGAACCAGCGATGCCATCGCACTCGCTGTTCGATTTGCTTGCCCAATTTATACCGTCGAAAGCGTCCTAGAGCAGGGAGCGGTCGATGCCGCCCAAGCTGACATCGTTGAGCCAGGTTCCACGTTCGAAGAGTCAGAACCAAGCCCGGCTCCCTCATCAATTTCCTCATCCTCTTTATCGACGAACCAGCGCTCCCTTAGGGCGTTGGAACAAGAACTCAAAGATGCTCTGAACGAAGAGGATTACGAAAAAGCAGCCCAAATCCGAGATATCATCCAAAATCGTCGTAAATCCGGGGAACGTTAGCCCCACTTCCAGAACCCCATCTTTCTAAAAACAAGAAATAAACATGGATCATTTTCGCGGCGTATTAGGTATCCTCTTTTTAATTGGAATACTTTTTCTTTTTTCGGAAAAACGAAAGGCCATACGCTGGAAAACCGTTGGGATTGCCTTGGCCTTGCAGGCAGGTTTGGCGGTAATGGTTCATCGGGTGGATTGGTTTCGGGAGGTTTTCTCCTGGATTTCCGGATTCTTTGTGGTGGTCTTGGGCTTTACCAAAGCGGGATCCCTGTTTTTGTTTGGGTCTCTGGTTGAAAGGGTGGATAGCTTTGGCTTCATTTTTGTTTTCCAGGTACTCCCTAACATTGTATTTTTTGCCGCTTTGAGTTCTTTGTTTTATTACATGGGACTCTTGCAAAAAATCGTTTGGCTTTTTGCTTGGGTTATGCGCAAAGGCTTGCAAATTTCAGGGGCGGAGAGTTTATCGGCCTCGGCCAATATCTTTTTGGGTCAAACCGAAGCGCCCTTGTTGGTTCGGCCCTACATCATGGGGATGACCCGATCAGAATTGTTGGCCCTGATGGTAGGTGGGATGGCGACCATCGCAGGGTCGGTTCTGGCCGCGTATGTTGGTTTCCTGGGCGGTTCCGATCCGGAACAGCAGCGTCTCTTTGCGACGCATTTGTTATGCGCCTCCATGATGGCTGCCCCTGCCGGTATTCTGGCTGCCAAAATCTTGGTGCCCGAGACGGAGGCCGTCAATGAACGTTTGGAACTGAACCGGGAACAAACCGGTAGCAATGTGCTCGAAGCCATTGCCAACGGAACAACGGATGGACTACGGTTGGCGGTGAATGTGGGGGCGATGCTTTTGGTATTTACGGCCTTGATGGCCATGGCCAATTATATCCTTCAATACGGGATCGGGGAATGGACGGGATGGAATCAAAGGATCGCCTTGGAGACCGGCGGTCGCCAAACCGGCTTGACCATGCAGTACATTTTGGGGGTTGTTTTTGCGCCCTTGGCCTGGCTCCTGGGAATCGCCTCCAAGGATATTGTTTTGGTGGGACAGCTGCTGGGTGAAAAGGCTATCCTCAACGAATTTTTTGCCTACACCACCTTGACGCAGTTCAAAATCAGTGGGGCGCTGCAAGACCCTCGTTCGATTATCGTTGCCACCTATGCCCTCTGTGGTTTTGCCAATTTTGCATCCATCGGAATTCAGATTGGAGGAATTGGCGCTTTGGCCCCGGAGCGGCGAGCTTTGTTATCACAGTTGGGGCTCAAGGCGTTGTTGGGAGGGACAGTTGCTTCTCTTTTGAACGCAGCGATGGCAGGAATGCTGTTATGATGTCCGACCATGAAGACCGCTGGTTCTTGGATGTATGTACGATGTTAAATTTCGAATGATGATGCGTTTGTTTTTTCAAATCTTATTTTTTGTGTTATGGGCCGTTCCGGGATTGTACGCTCAGGATGGACCGGGTTTACCCTTGCAGCCGGCTGTTTCGGTTTTGAAGGTGGGCGAGGCCCGGGAATTGCCAACACGCATGGACTTTTATACGGTAGCGAATGCGCCCTATAGTCTATGGAATCAGGCCAAATCAGCCGAACCGGCGTGGCAAGGGCTCGAAGCAGATTTGGCAGCCGCTTTTGTGGATTGGATGCGCAAGGTGCGCGGAATTAACCTGGCCTTTGATCCTCTTTTTTACAAGAATGCAGCAGAGCTCAAAGCGGCCATGCTGGCGGATCCCTCTCATGCTGTGGGTGTTATGGTAAGCGATGTGGGCGTTGATCCGGTGCAGGATAGTGGTTGGGCCCCATCGTTGCCCTGGTTGAGCTCCAAAATGGGCGTTTTGGTTCCGCTATCAAATACCGGCGTCTGGAATGATTGGAAAAGCGGGCTCAAAAGCGGCGAGGGCGCTCGATGGGTTGTGCACCGCAGCCCGATGAGCCTATCGTGGATGCGGGCTTGGTCCGTTCAGGTATCGTCCAAAGGCAGCATCGAGGATATGGAGGACGAACTGTCTTGGTGGAAGGCGTTGGGCAAAAGCAAGGCGCCCGTTGTGGGGGTGGCGGATGTGGGGACCCTATCCTATGCTTTGCGACAAGAGGGGGCTTATGCTTGGAAGGTTCAGGTGCCTCAGGGTCAAAAGCCGACGATTCGTTCCCTGGTCTTCCCCAGCCAAAGCCTTTTGGCTCCTTATTGGAAGGAATTCCTGAGCTGGGGCTGGGGCTGGGCTTCTTCCAAAGAAATGAAAGACCTCCTGGAGAAGCATTTTGGCTATGCAGCCCAAGAACATATTCAGCCGGTTCGGCCCTAGGGAGGGGGGGCTTAGCCGCGCAGCAGGTCGGCCATGGCCTTACCAATATCAGCGGGAGACGCGACGACGTGAATTCCGCATTCGGACATGATCCGCATTTTGGCTTCCGCCGTATCGTCCTTGCCTCCTACAATGGCACCGGCATGGCCCATTCGTCGTCCGGGAGGTGCGGTTTGACCTGCTATGAAGCCAACTACAGGTTTGGGATTTCCGGCATCGCGAAGCCAGCGGGCCGCTTCAGCTTCCATGCCTCCGCCTATTTCTCCTATCATGATCACGCCTTCTGTTTCGGGATCCTGCATAAACAACTCCAACGCCTGCCGCGTAGAGGTGCCAATGACGGGGTCGCCTCCAATGCCGATGGCCGTGGATATCCCAAGGCCGGCTTTGACCACCTGATCAGCGGCTTCGTAGGTCAGAGTCCCTGATTTGGAAACGATTCCAACGCGACCGGATTTGAAGACAAAACCGGGCATAATTCCTACTTTGGCCTGACCGGGTGTGATGATGCCCGGGCAATTGGGGCCAATGAGTCGGGAACCTCGGCGCTGGACCATGGCCGCAGCCCGAACCATATCCGAGGTGGGAATGCCTTCGGTGATGCAAACAATGAGGGGCACGCCGGCATCGGCGGCTTCCATAATGGCATCCCCGGCAAAGGCTGGTGGCACAAAAATGATGGAAACATTGGCCGAAGTGGCTTTCACGGCGCTACGCATATCGTCAAAAACCGGAAGTCCCAAGTGTTCGGTACCTCCCTTGCCAGGCGTTACGCCACCCACAACGCAGGTTCCGTACTCGATCATTTGGCTGGCATGGAAAGTGCCTTCGGAACCGGTAAAGCCCTGGACCAATATTCGCGATGAAGAATTAACAAGTATGCTCATAAAAAAACGGTTTTCGAAAGCCCGGGCCCAAAAATAGCCCTGACCGTCGGCCTTACCAAAAAAGTCTGCTTTCTTCTTTCACCAGGCCAATCGGCCGCTGACGATCGGGTGATCAGAAAGCCTGGTCCCTGTATTGCTGCAAGTGACGGGTGGCGTAAACGAGCTCGTTCAGGTCTTCGTTTTCGCTTTTGAGAATTTGTTGACGGTCCCCTTCCCAGGTTTTTCGGCCTTTGTGAAGAAAAATGATATGATCTGCGCATTCCAGGACTGAATTCATATCATGCGTATTGACCACGGTGGTGATATTGAATTCTTGGGTTAGGTCCCGAATCAAGTGATCAATCCGTAGGGAGGTTTTGGGGTCCAGTCCTGAATTGGGTTCGTCACAAAACAAATAGCGGGGTTCCAAAACAATCGCTCGGGCAATACCCACCCGCTTTTTCATGCCTCCGCTTAGTTCCGACGGAAACAAGGGCCCCTTGCCAGCCAGTCCAACTTTCTCTAAACAATACGCAACGCGATCAAGCATTTGGGCGCGCGGTGCCGGTTTGAACATGCGAAGTGGAAAGAGCAGGTTATCCTCGACCGTCAACGAATCAAAAAGGGCGGCGTTCTGAAAGAGCATGCCAATGTTCTGACGGAGAACTTGTTTCTCGCTCCGGTCCATGGCACCCAAAGACGAGTTTTCGTAAAAAAGCTCGCCTTGGTCTGGAACCACCAGCCCAACCATGATTTTCATCAAAACAGACTTGCCGCTACCGCTGGCCCCTATCACCATGTTGATGCGACCCTGGCCAAAAGATGCGTGAATGTCTTGGAGGACTTGTTGTTCCCCAAATCGCTTACCGATGCCTTTTAATTGAATCATAACAACAATTCTGCCAGGATATAGTCCCCTGACAAAATGAGAATGCAGCAATAAACCACCGCCTTGGTGGAAGCACGTCCGACTTCCAGCGCACCGCCATGAACATGGTAACCGTGGTAGGCCGAAACCGAGGATATAAAAAAAGCAAAGGTGAAGGCCTTGCACATGGCAAAGAAGACATCGTAGGCCAAGAAAGAGGATCGGGCACCTTCGATAAATTGGTCGTAGGTAATGAGTCCGGTGAGTTGACAAATCACCATACCCCCGGCAATCGCCGTGGAGATCGATATCACAACCAACAAAGGTATCATGGTTAGGCAGGCCAGGATTTTGGGGCCGACTAAGTAGGCAACCGGGTTAACGCCCATGATTTCGAGGGCGTCAATTTGTTCAGAGCTGCGCATGTAGCCCAATTCAGAGGCAATGTTGGAGCCAATTTTGCCGGCCAAAACCAACGAGGTGACCGAAGGTCCCAGTTCCAGGATACTGGAGTTGGTGACAATCGATCCAACCACCGTGAGGGAGATGTAAGGAGCCACCAATTGATAAACCGTTTGGACTGCCGAAACGCCCCCCATAAATACCGCCACAAAGGCGACGATACCGACCGAGCCCAAACCGATGGAGGCCATTTGGCGCACCGTTTCCTCCCAATACATACGCCCGTTCTCGGGCTTGGATAGCATTTGGCGTAGCATGAGCAGGTATCGCCCAAAGTGGAAGAAAAAATTCATCTCGCCCAAAATTACATGAAAGTGACCAGCTTCGGTGGTTGAGATGCCCCGTTCCAACGAAGGAAGCCCTTACATTTGGGTATGTCATCACCATCCCCTGCCCCTGCCTCCGCCAAGCCTGTCATTCCCCGTATTGCCGTTGTTACCGGGGTCAGCAGGGGCATAGGGCGGGAAATCGCCCGCCAATTGTTGGAACAAGGCTGGGAAGTTTTTGGTTGTGCCAGGCGTTCTCGCGAAGATCTCGGTTGGTCAGACGAAACGGGGCGACTTCACTATGCATCGGCGGATTTGGCAACCAAGGAAGGCTGCCTAGGCTGGGTTGACTTCCTCAACGAAAACTGCGAGCGGGTGGATATGTTGGTTCACAACGCGGGTTCCTTTGTACCGGATACCCTGTTGGACGCCCCGGACGGCCAAATGGAGGGGCAGATGTCCTTGCATGTTTACAGCGCCTATCGCCTCAGCAGAGCCTTGTATCCATTGTTAAAAAAGTCCGAACGTCCCTATGTCTTCACGCTTTGTTCGGTGGCTTCCTTGAGAGCCTATTCCGGCGGTGCTTCGTATTGCATCAGCAAATTTGCCTTGCTGGGATTGACCAAGATGCTTCGTCAGGAATGGATCCAAGAAGGCATCGCTGTTTCGGCCATTCTGCCCGGCGCCGTTTATACGGATTCCTGGTTGGGCAGTCCATGGCCCGAAGAGCGCTTAATGCCCCCTGCCGACGTGGCAGCGGCCGTATTGCATGCCTATGCGGCCTCTCCTCGTACGGTTTTTGAAGAAATTCTCCTACGTCCCTTTCAGGGCGATTTGTAACCGTTGATGAACGGAACGTTTGTGCTTTTCTCCTCCATGGACGTCCTTACACCACCCCAAAAAATTTCCAACACAGGATACCATCCCCCCTTGGTCGGTGAAGCGGGATGCGATGAGGCCGGGCGGGGATGCCTGGCGGGACCGGTGGTGGCAGCAGCGGTGATCTTGGATCCCCTGCAGGACTGGTCTATGTTACGGGATTCCAAAAAACTATCCGAGGTTCAACGCGAACAATGCGGTCAGCGTATTCGTGAATATGCGCTTGCCTGGGCGGTGGGGATTTGCAGCCCCGCCGAAATTGATCAAATGAATATTCTGCAGGCCAGTATTTTGGCTATGCATCGGGCTTTGGAACAACTCACGGAGGTCCCTCAGGTGATTCTGGTAGACGGCAACCGATTCAAGGCCTGGGGGGAGGTGCCTCATCGTTGCGAAATACGTGGTGACGGGCGGTTTTGCAGCATTGCTGCGGCGGGTATCCTGGCCAAAAACCACCGGGATGCCCTCATGATGGAGGCTCACCGGGACTATCCCCGTTATGGTTGGGATCGTAACAAAGGATACCCTACTTCTGAACATCGCAACGCCGTGCAAACGCTGGGCCCCACGCCTTTGCATCGCCTGACCTTTCGGATTCGCTGACCTGTCGGCGGTATGTTTAAGGCTCCAGTAGCCGACGCAAACCGATGGTCTCCCGATGCACATCCCTCACATCCCGGGCCGGTGTTCCAAAATACGTTTTTCCTCCGGGGATGGATTTGGTAACCCCCGATTGCCCCAGCACATTCGCGCCTTCCCCAATATCGATGTCTTTTTGAACGCCCACTTGGCCCCATAGGCAAACGCCGTCTGCAATTCTCGTTTTGCCTCCAACGCCAACCTGTGCAGCAATCAAGCAATTTTTGCCAACCACCACGCCGTGACCCAGGTGGACCTGGTTATCCAGTTTGGTGCCTTCGCCCAGGATGGTATCGCCCGAAACACCTTTGTCAATGGTACAGGCAGCACCAATTTCAACCGCGTCGTGAACGATGACCCGCCCGCAGCTTAACAAACGATCGTAGGAACCGTTGGGTCGCTTTTTGTAATAAAATGCATCGGCCCCCAAAATGGACCCGGCATGAATAACAACCCGGTCTCCGATGATGGTGTCGGCGTAAATCACAACATGGGGATGGATAACGCAGGAGCGACCAATACGAACCCGGTCCCCCAAAACAACACCCTGCATGATAACGGTGTCTTCGCCGACTTCGACATCCTGACCGGCATGGTATTGGTGCCCCATCGGGTTGCTAAACGGACGGTAACGACGAACCAAGTCGTTGTAAACATCAAAGGGTGAATCGCAGACCAGCAGGCATTTCCCGGGGGGGCATTCCATTCGGCTGTTTATCAAAACAACGCTGGCTGGGGAGGCCAAGACCTTGGGGTAATATTTGGGATGATCGCAATAAGTTAGGTCACCAGGCCCCACCTTGTGAATTTCATTGATACCGGTGATAATCAGGGAAGAATCGCCGATGATTTCGAGGCCGAGTTCAGCGGCCAAAGCTGGCAGGTGCAGAGGATCACGCAATTGCATGGTGGATTGGTTTACAAACCAAAGATAAGACCGGTCCTAAGCGTACTTTTGAGGGTCAAGAAACCTGATTTTCCCACAGATATCGCTCAACGTTTTCTTTTTTAACCAACCCTATGGATTCGAACTTCATCCGCAAAACGCCCCTCCATGCAAGTCACTTGGCCCTTCATGCCAAGATGGTACCCTTTGCCGGCTTTGACATGCCGGTCAGTTACAGCGGCATCAAGGCCGAACACCTGGCGGTTCGTTCCGCTTGCGGGCTTTTTGATGTATCACACATGGGGGAGTTTAGGGTCAGCGGTCCCGGGGCCTTGGGTTTTTTGGAAAAGCTAACTTCCAACCATGTAGCCTCGCTGTTTCCTGGACGGGTTCAGTATTCCTGCATGCCCAACGGTCGAGGTGGTTTGGTGGACGATTTGTTGGTTTATAACCTGGCTCCTGAATCCTACTTGCTGGTGGTCAATGCGGGGAACCTCCGCAAAGATTGGGAATGGCTTAGCAGCCATCTTCCAGCCGATGGCAGCGTAGTCCTGGAGGATCATTCGGATGATACCGCCTTGTTGGCCCTCCAAGGACCTCGTGCCTTGGATATCCTGCAGCCCCTTTGCGATGTTGATTTGTCGGGATTGGCGTATTACCATTTCACCCACGCCACGGTGGCCGGGCTGGGTTCGGTGCTGGTATCGGCGACTGGTTATACCGGTGCCGGTGGTTTTGAGTTGTATGTTCCGTCCAATCAGGCGATCCTGCTTTGGGAGGCCTTGATGTTGGCCGGAGCAGCCCACGGCTTGCTGCCCTGCGGTTTGGGTTGCCGTGATACCCTCCGTCTCGAAATGGGATTCTGCCTCTACGGCAACGATATCGATGAAACCACCTCTCCCATCGAAGCAGGGCTGTCCTGGATTACGTCCTTCAAAAAAGATTTCATTGATAAAGATCTTTTGTTGGAACAAAAGAAAAACGGACCATCGCGACGTTTGGTCGGTTTTGTTATGGAAGACAAAGGCATACCCCGCCACGGTTACCGCCTCTGCGATGCCGATGGTTTGGAAATCGGAAAGGTTACCTCCGGTTCCGAGTCCATATCGACGGGACGATACATTGGCATGGGGTATGTAACTTCCGAATACGCAGCGCCCGGCAGCGTGGTTTTTGTTGAAAACAGGGATCGTCTCCTGCGCGCCGTGACGGTCCGGCCGCCTTTTCTACCGTCCAACCCGTAACAACTGTTGTGTTATGTCGGATCAGGCCTTTTTGTTGCAGGTAGCCTTCACCCCCGAAGAGTTGGGGACGACCGTGGTCAAAGGCGCAAGGGTGGTCGTTTTGGACGTCCTACGTGCAACATCGGCCGTTTGTGCGGGCCTTCATGCCGGAATTCGTTGTTTTCGACCCGTCCTTACCCCCGAACAAAGCTTGTCCCTGGCCGAGCAAGGGTTTATCCCGGCGGCTGAACGCGATGGGTTGGTGGCTCCCGGCTTTGAGGTTGGAAATTCTCCCTTGGTTTTTCGGGAGCCCCGCTTCCAAGGGACCCAAATTGCATTGACCACAACCAACGGAACGCGAGCCCTGCATGCAGCGCGCGATGCCGGTGCCTCCGAAATATTGGTAGGCGCGTTTTTGGGTTTGGAGGTCTTGTTGCAGGAACTCCGCCAAAACCCAAGACCCACCGTCCTTTTGGGTTCGGGCTGGCAAGGCAAATTCAGTTGGGAAGATACCCTCTTGGCCGGAGCCCTTGCCGAGGGCTTGTTGACACATTCCCTTGGGTACCATGCCCAGGATGACCGTGTCCAGGCGGCCCGCTCCATATGGCAAAACCATTGCCACGATCTGCGCACGGCCATTCGTATGTCATCGCATTTTGCGCGATTGGCCTCTGCTGGTTTGGAGGAGGATATTGATTTCTGCGTGCAGCTCAACGCATGCCCTATGTTTGGTCGTCTGGTGGGCGAGGACCTGGTACCCGGGTTGGGTTAGGGTTGCAATTTGGGGTTGGCCAGGTGTCGATCTTGATCCCGGGCTGTTTTTTTGGCCAGGCTGAGCCCCAACTCTTTTTGGAGGTCAATCCCGCATTGATTCGCGAGGCAAAGCAGAACCCATAACACATCCGCCATTTCGGAGCCGAGTTGTTCGGGGGATTCACCCGCTTTGAAGGATTGTTCCCCGTAGGTTCGGGCCATGATACGGGCCATTTCACCCACTTCCTCCATGAGGATGGCGTTGTTGGTCAAGGGGTCAAAGTACCGAACACCGTAGGTCTGTATCCAGGCATGGACCAGGTTTTGGGCGATTTGAATTCCTTCGGGGTTTTCAAAAAGGGGAAGGTTGGATTTTTCCATGGCGGGGCAGTGGGTTGACCGGGTTAAGGTAGCCTGGTTTAAATTGATCGGGAGCGGTCTCGGCTGTCCATCCAGATGGTCACCGGTCCGTCGTTGAGGAGTGTAATTTGCATATCGGCCCCAAATACTCCTGATTGTACTCGATTGGGCCAGGCTTCGCGGCATAAATCCACAAATTGCAGAAACAAAGGTTCGGCGACCGCCGGGGCGGCTGCTTTGCTGTAGCCCGGTCGATTGCCCTTGGCCGTATCCGCCATCAGGGTGAACTGAGAAACGATGAGGCACTCCCCCTGTATGTCTTGAACCGAAAGGTTCATACGGCCTTCCTCGTCCCCAAAGATGCGGAGTCGGAGCATTTTGCCAACCAAGTATTGCAGGTCTTCGTTCGTATCCTGGGGTTCCATACCGACCAAAGCCAGGAGTCCGGGGCCAATGCGGGCATGGGTTTGGCCGTTGATGTCGAGCTGGGCATGGGACACCCTTTGTAACAACAAACGCATGGGTTCTAGTTGTATTGATTGTCGTTGGCCAAAATGCTCAGGTACGACAGGAATCGTTCCGAATGGATACGGCCCTCCTTGACGGCTTCCTGTACAGCGCAAGACGGTTCGTGGGAATGGCTGCAATTGGGGAAGCGGCAGGCCGGGGCGATTTCCCGGATTTCCCGAAAATGGTAGGCGATTTCGTAGGGCTGCAGATCCAGAATGCCCCATTCCTTGATCCCTGGGCTGTCGATGACGGCGGTTCCGGGTCCGGTTTCGTAAAGGGTGGCCGCGGTGGTGGTATGGGTTCCTTTGCCGCTGTAGGCGCTGATGGCCCCGGTCGCGGCTTGCAAACCAGGAAACAAGGCGTTGATGAGGCTGCTTTTGCCCGCGCCGGAATAGCCGGTCAGCAATTGAGTACCATGGTTCATGGCCTCGGCTAATTCGGGTATGCCATCCCCGTTCAGAGCCGAGCAAAACCAGGTTTCGATGCCAGCATCGGCGTAAACCAGTCGCCAATGTTCGGCGAGGGTTCGGTCCTCGACGGTCCAGCGATCGGATTTGTTCAAGACCAGATGACAAGGGATTCCAAAGGCCGCGGCGGTCAAGGCAATTCGGTCTGCAAATCCTCCCGAAAACCGGGGTTCAAACAGGGAACACACCATCCAAACCCGGTCGAGGTTGGCGGCCAAGGCATGGGTTTGTTTGGAAAGGTTGGTGGCCTTGCGGACCATGTGGTTGCGGCGGTCTTCGACCGATTCCACGGTCCAGTCCCCGGTCCCTTGGTTATAACACAATTCAACGATGTCGCCGCAACAAACCGGGTTGGTGGATTTGAGCTTTTGCAAACGAATTTTACCCCGCAGAATTGCCTGAACAACGGGAGCCTCCTCGTTAAGGATTCGGGCCAGAACCCGATGCCCGTGGGATTCGAGTACCAGCCCCTTCACTTAGACCTTGGTGCGGTTGTTGTAGTACAGGGAATAATCCTTGCGGTGGGGGATGGTCTCTTTGAGCAAGGCCAGGGAAATGACCTCTTCCATGCGATCCACATAATGGAAAGTCATATCCGAAAGGTAGGTTTGTTTAATTTCTTCAACATCCTTCCGATTTCCTTTGCAGAGGATGATTTCCGAGATTCCGGCCCGCTTGGCGGCCAAAATCTTTTCTTTGATGCCCCCAACAGGGAGTACTTTGCCCCGGAGGGTAATTTCCCCGGTCATGGCCAGTTTCTTGCGGATTTTGCGTTGGGTGTAGGTGGACAGCAAGGAAGTGAGCATGGTAATGCCAGCAGAAGGGCCGTCTTTGGGCGTGGCTCCTTCGGGAACGTGAATATGGATATCCGAATGCTCAAAAAGTTCAGGGTTGATATTCCAATCAGCGGCATGCGATCGGATGTAAGCCATGGCAATGCTGGCCGATTCCTTCATCACATCCCCCAGGTTACCGGTAATGTTGATGCGTCCTTTGCCTTGGCTAAGGCTGCTTTCGATGTAGAGGATATCCCCTCCCGATGCCGTCCAGGCCAATCCCGTAACAACTCCTGTATGGAGGTTGTTTTCGTAGAGTTCAGGTTCAAATTGACGAACCCCCAAAATGCGGGCCGCGCTTTCCTGGTCCACCTGGATTTCGTAAGGTTCTTCCAGGGCCTTGAGTTTGGCGTACCCCCGAACCAGCGAAGCGATTTTTTTGTCCAGCGAGCGGACCCCTGATTCACGGGTATAGGCTTCGATCAGGTGTCGGATCATGGGAATGGGAATACGCAAATCATTGCGGTCCAAGCCATGGGCCTCAAGTTGTTTGGGAATCAAGTACTTGCGCGCAATCTCAGTTTTCTCTTCGAGGGTGTACCCGTTGATTTCCACAATCTCCATGCGGTCCAAGAGGGCCGGCTGTATCGTGGCCAAGCTGTTGGCGGTTGCTATAAAGAGGACCTTGCTGAGGTCGTAATCCAATTCCAGGTAGTGGTCAAAGAATGCGTTGTTTTGTTCCGGATCCAGAACTTCGAGGAGGGCCGACGAAACATCGCCCCGGAAGTCTTGCCCAACCTTGTCGATTTCATCCAAGACCATGACAGGGTTGGAACAGCCTGCTTTTTTGATGCTCTGAATAATTCGACCCGGCATGGCGCCGATATAGGTTCGGCGATGACCGCGTATGGTGGCCTCGTCGTGGACACCGCCCAGACTCATGCGGACATATTCTCGACCCAGGGCACGGGCGATGCTTTTGCCCAAAGAAGTTTTACCAACCCCTGGAGGTCCCACCAAAAGGAGAATCGGAGCTTTCATGTTGGACTTGAGTTTGAGAACCGCCAGGTATTCCAGAATGCGGTCTTTGATTTTCTCAAGGCCGTAATGATCGGTATCCAGGATTTTTTGAGCTCTTTTGAGGTCAAAGCGGTCTTTGGTTACCGTATCCCAGGGCAATTCCAGCAAAAGTTCGACATAGTTCAAGACCACGCTGTAATCGGCCGCCGCCGGGTTCATCCGTAACAATTTATCAACTTCTTTTTCAAAATGTTTGCGGGTAGCATCGTTCCATTTCTTGGATTTGGCGCGCTCCTTGAGGTTCTGGACTTCCAGATCCGGGGTGGCTCCTCCCAACTCTTCTTGGATGGTTTTGAGTTGTTGATGCAAAAAATACTCCCGCTGTTGTTTGTCCAAATCGGTTTTGACTTTGGACTGAATTTGGTTTTTGAGTTCCAGCAATTGCAGCTCTTTGTTCAGGTATTCCAAGACCCGGGTGGAGCGTTCATGCAAATCGTGGATTTCCAGCAAGGTTTGTTTTTCGCCGACTTCGATGTTGAGGTTGCTGGCAATAAAGTTGACCAGAAAGGCCGGGCTTTCAATGTTACGAAGGGCCAGGGCGGCTTCGCTGGGAATGTTCGGGGAGAGCTCAATGATTTGGAGGGCCAAATCCTTGATAGTCGAAATCAAGGCGTTGAATTCCTTGTTTTTGGGATCGGGCAGCAAATCGGGATTCGGGGCGAGGTGGGCCTTGAGGTAGGGCTCTCGTTGCACCACCTCCTTCAGTTCAAAGCGCTGGCGGCCCTGGATAATGACCGTGGTATTGCCATCCGGCATGCGTAGCATCTTGAGGATGCGAGCCAGGGTGCCAATGCGGTGCAAGTCCTCGGGTCCGGGGTCTTCCACCGAAATATCCCGTTGGGACATCACCCCGATGGTTTTGGTCTTGTTGTTGGCTTCGCGGATCAGGCGTATGGATTTATCCCGTCCCACCGTGATGGGAATGACCACCCCCGGAAAGAGGACCGTGTTGCGCAGCGGAAGGATCGGAACCGGCTTTTGGTAGGCTTCGTCCAGGCTGGGGTCCTCCTCTTCTTTGAAGGACATAATGGGGATAAACTCGGAATCGTCTTCGTACAGGGTCATGGTCGGTGGGGGAGGGGCTAAGGTTCGTACAAAATAAGCAAGGATTGTGCCATGTCAGAGGAACTGACAGACTGTCCTCGGTCGGCAGCTCGGCCTTGCCAAATCAGGTTGTCAAGCCTTCGAGGCTGACCGAGGAGCTGGGTACCACCACCAGCCCACTTTCCTCGAACCAATCCAGAAGGATCGCATCCGGGGCATGGATTTCTCCGCTCAAAAGGGCGGTGGACAGCTTGTTCAGGACCTCCTTTTGGATAAGTCGGCGCAGGGGACGGGCCCCGTAAAGGGGGTCGTAACCGTTCCTGGCCAGGTAATCCAAGACGGCATCGGTGTAGGTTAGTCGCACCTGTCGTTTTTCGAGGCGTTCCTGAAGTTCTTTGAGCTGCAGGGTTGCAATGGAACGAATATTATCGTGGGTTAAGGGATGAAACTCCACCACTTCGTCGATACGGTTGATGAATTCGGGGCGAAAGCGGGAACGCAAAAGCTCGTCCAATTCGGGGCGATTTCCGTCCTCGTCCTCCAGCCCGGCTCCCAAATTGGAGGTCATAATCAGGAGGGTGTTTTTGAAATTCACCGTTCGTCCTTTGTTATCCGTCAGGCGGCCTTCGTCCATAATTTGCAGGAGCAGGTTGTAAACATCGGTATGCGCTTTTTCGATTTCATCCAACAAAACCAAGGCATACGGACGGCGTCGAACCGCTTCGGTCAATTGCCCGCCTTCATCGTAGCCCACATAGCCCGGAGGAGCGCCAATCAGGCGGGATACGCTGTGTTTTTCCTGGTACTCGCTCATGTCAATGCGGATCATGGCTTGTTCGTCGTTGAAAAGAAGCAAGGCCAAGGCTTTGGTCAATTCGGTTTTGCCGACCCCGGTGGGCCCCATGAAGAGGAAGGTACCGACCGGACGGTTTTCGTCCTGCAAACCGGTCCTGTTTCGTCGGACCGCTTCAGCCACCGCTTGCACGGCAGCATCTTGACCAATCACCCTCTGATGCAGCTCGTCTTCGAGGTGCAGGAGTTTGGTTTTTTCGCTTTCCAACATGCGCTGAACAGGAATGCCAGTCCAACGGGCAACAACTTCGGCAATATCCTCGTATTCAACGACTTCCCTGAGTAATTTGCCGGCGCTCTCGGCGTTTTTTTGTTGTTCCAAAAGGCTTTGCAGTTCCGTTTCCACGGATTTCATTTTGCCGTAGCGTATTTCCGCCACTTGTCCATAGTCCGCGGCTCTTTCGGCTTGCTCGGCCTGGACTTTGAGTTGTTCCAGGTCTTGTTTGCATTGTTGGATTTGCTCCACCCATTTTTTTTCGGAGTGCCAGCGTTCGCTGAGGATTCTGGCTTCTTCCTTCATCTTTTCGAGATCCATGTCCAAGGTCTGAACCTTGTCTTGGTTGTTCTCCCGCAGCATGGCTTGTTTTTCGATTTCCAGCTGCATGAGTTTGCGGTTCAGTTCGTCCAGGGCCTCGGGCATGGAATCAATCTGGATCCGTAAGCGTGATGCCGCTTCGTCAACAAGGTCAATGGCCTTGTCCGGCAAAAAGCGATGAGGGAGGTAACGCTGCGATAACTCGACGGCGGCAACGATGGCTTCGTCCCGAATCTGGATACGGTGATGATTTTCGTAGCGCTCTTTGAGACCTCGCAGGATGCTAACGGCGTCGTTGCGGTCCGGTTCTTCAACCAAAACCTGCTGAAATCGGCGTTCCAGCGCTTTGTCCTTTTCAAAATACTTGCGGTATTCATCCAACGTGGTTGCGCCAATCGCCCTCAGCTCCCCGCGGGCCAAGGCGGGTTTGAGGATGTTGGCGGCATCCATGGCTCCTTCCCCTCCGCCGGCTCCTACCAGGGTGTGGATTTCGTCAATAAAAAGGACCACGCGGCCCTCGCTGTTGGTGACATCGCGAACCACGTTTTTGAGCCGCTCTTCGAACTCGCCCTTGTATTTGGCACCGGCCACCAGGGCGGCCATGTCCAAGGCGTAAACTTCTTTGTCTTTGAGGCTCTCGGGAACATCGGCCCGAACAATGCGCTGGGCGATGCCTTCTGCAATGGCGGTTTTTCCGACCCCGGGTTCCCCAATCAACAAGGGGTTGTTCTTGGTTCGGCGGGTCAAAATCTGAATAACGCGTCGAATCTCATCGTCCCTGCCAATAACAGGATCCAATTTGCCTTCGGCGGCCAAAGCGTTGAGGTTGCGGGCAAATTTGCCCAGGGCTTGGTTGGGGGTTTCTTGATTGGGTTCCATAATGTTTTGTCCTTTGCGGAGTTTTAGAAAGGTGTTTCGAAGGGTGCCGGCTTTCATGCCTTGGTTGCGAAGCATTTCACCGCAGGCATCGCCGCTTTCGGTGAGGCCCATTAAAAGGTGCTCGGTACCTATAAATCGGTCCCCCATGGATTCTCGGTGGGATTGAGCGCTTACCAAGGCTTGGTTGGCTCCGGCATCCAAAGCGTTCTGCGATTTTTGGCCTTGGGGTAAATTTTGGAGGTTGCTTCGGTTGAGTTGGCGAATCCGGTCGGTGTCGATTTTCAATTCTCGGCCTAAGCTGAGCAGCCAAGGCTGATCCACCTCAAACAAAGCCTCCAGAAGGTGGGGCGTCTGAACATAGCCGTGTTTTTGTTGGTCCACGGTTTGCAAGGCCCATTGCAGGCATTGCTGGACGTGATCGGTCATCGCGGGGTTGTTCATGGTGGGCTGTTTCCTTTGGTTACGATGGAAGCAAGAACTCCGCCAAACCCTGCTTGAACGAGTGATTAGCCCTCATTGGGACAAATTGTCTCAAAAAAGGCATTTTGGTGGACATTTTGGCACCATTGAAGGTGTCATGGGGCATGTTTCGTACCAAATAATTGGCTGAGAAGGGGATGAATATGCCTCAAAAGGGTTAGATTTGCGCTCGCTTTGAAAAAAAGCAGGAAGGAAACCAACTAAATGACTGAAAACCAAGCAACAACCCCCAAAACGACCCACGTCGCTCCCCCGACCGATTTCGATTGGTCCGCCGGTTCCGGTAAATTCGGCACCTATTCATCCGAAGAACGTCAGCGGATGGAATCATTGTACAATGTCAGCCTTACCAACGTTCAGAGCAACGAAGTGGTCAAAGCGGTGGTAGCCGGGATCTCCGACAGGGATGTCATCCTCAATATTGGTTTTAAATCCGACGGAATGGTACCTCGTTCCGAATTCCGCGATATTCCCAACCTAACGGTGGGGGACGAAGTGGAAGTACTGATTATCAACCGTGAGGATAGCAACGGGCATTTGTTGCTATCGCGCAAAGCGGCCCGCATTATGAATGCATGGGAGCGCATTGTCAAATCCCACGAAGAGGATCTCGTCATTCAGGGCAAAGTGAAATCCCGTACCAAAGGTGGTCTAGTCGTCGAAATTGATGGCATCGAAACCTTTTTGCCGGGTTCACAAATTGACGTCAAGCCAGTCCGCGATTACGACCAGTATGTCGGCAAAACCATGGAATTCAAGGTGGTCAAGATCAATCCGGTCTTGCGCAATGCCGTTGTTTCCCACAAGATTTTGATCGAAAGCGATATCGAGGCCCAGAAGGTGGAGATTATGAGCCGTATGGAAAAGGGTCAGGTCCTGGAGGGCACCATCAAGAACATGACCGATTTCGGCGTCTTCGTTGATTTGGGCGGTGTCGATGGTTTATTGCACATTACCGATATGAGCTGGGGACGCATTAGCCACCCCTCCGAGTTGGTCAAATTGGACGACAAAGTCCAGGTCGTCGTCATCGACTTTGATGATGAGCGCAAGCGTATTAGCTTGGGCATGAAGCAGTTGACCCCCCATCCTTGGGAGGCTTCCACGGCCGGCTTGGAAGCGGGCTCCATTGTCGAAGGCAAGGTTGTAACAGTGGCCGATTATGGCGCATTCTTGGAAATTGCTCCGGGTGTCGAAGGCCTTGTCCACGTATCCGAAATGAGTTGGTCACAGCACCTGCGCAATCCCCAGGATTTCATCAAACAGGGGGATGTCGTCAAAGCGGTTATCCTCTCGATTGACAAGGAGGACCGCAAAATGTCCTTGGGTATCAAGCAACTCACCCAAGATCCTTGGATTACCATCCGCGAGAAATTCCCGGTTGGCACCCGCCTCAGCGGTCGGGTTCGTAACCTGACCAATTTTGGCCTTTTCGTAGAACTGGGCGAAGGCGTTGATGGATTGGTACACGTTAGTGATTTATCGTGGACCAAGAAAATCAACCATCCATCTGAGTTTGTCAAGAAGGATCAAATGTTGGATGTTATCGTCCTGGAAATCGACACCGAAGCCCGTAGACTCAGCTTGGGTCACAAGCAATTGGAAGAAAACCCTTGGGATACCTTTGCGACTATTTTCTTCGAAAATTCCGTCCATCAGGGTACCATCGTCAGCGTTGACGATAAGGGAGGGATGGTTCAATTTGCCTACGGTGTAGAAGCATTTGTTCCCAAAAAACAAATGCTGCAGGCTGACAACAAGTCCCTCAAAGTAGAGGACAAAGCCGACTTCAAGATCATTGAATTCAACAAGGAAAATCGTCGCATCGTCGCATCGCACGCCCGCACCTGGCAGGAAACCAAGGACAAGGAGAAAGCCGGTGAGGAAAAGGAAGTTGCTCGTTATCAGGCCAAGGCCCAACAGGATTCTGCCGATTCCGGAATTATGGGCGAGTTGAGTGCTCTTTCGGATCTGCGTGATCAGATATTGGAAGGCGAGAAGAAAGCGGCCCGCGAAGCCATGCGCAAATTGGAAAGCGAGCAGGATGCCCCCGAGCAGGGCAACAACCCTGCGGAGTAATCCAAGAAGCATTGATAGCAAAGGCCCGGTGAAAACCGGGCCTTTTTTTATGGATTCACTGGGGGCTTGGGCTTGGAACGACGGCTTCGGAACAATTCACCCCAACGATCAAAGTTGCGGTTGTAGCTCAGCCCGATTCCTTGCCTGTAATTCAACGTCTGGTTGAAGAGGATACGGTCATCCACCCGGTTAAAAGCCCTGGCCCTCACCGTTCCGTTGGGATTGATGAGGTATTCCATTTGAATTTCACCGGCCATGTTTTGGGCGTTGACCTGCAAGCTGTTGCCCATGGCTAAATTGCCGTCAATGACCAGGCGGTTGTTGAACAGGCTGGTATTAAGGGCTACATTAAGGTCGCGTCGGTTGCTGTCTGTCAGGCTGTTGGATCCTGTGCCGCTACCCAAGAGCCCGGTCCCCAAGTCCCCCCGGTAGTTAATACCCAGGTTGACGCCTCCCAGGGAATTCGATAGCAAATTGCTGAGTCGGTTGGTCAACAATTCGGTCACCGAATTAAAGGCCGTGGCACCGGTGCTTAGGCCCAAATTGGCCGCATTGATGTTTTCGGTCGGAATAAATTGACCGGAAACCATAAGCCCCAAGACATGGTTGTTTAGTTCCTGTTCGTTGTTGTTGATGCGGGTCAATTGTTGAGCGAGGACATCGTTGGGATCCGCCATGTTGATGGTCGGCAAGGTGAGTTGGAATTTAACATCCGGGTTGAGGATGGGTCCGGTCAGGTTCAGCTGGGTTTGGACTGGCAACATGTTTCGGCGATCGTTTTGGGCCCTGGAGCTTCCCAAAAGGTTTTGCACCGAAGCTCGTTGGTTGTAAACCGCCTGAATGTTCATGACGCCTTCGTAGGGGTCACCGTTCCAATCGATGCGTCCGCCGTTGTTTATTTTGAAATTCTTGCTGGCAATGTTTGCAAGATTGAAGGAGTAGTCCCCTTTGGTGAAAACATAGTTTCCCGAAAGGTTTAGGTTCCCTTCCTGGCTCAGGGTCAGGTCCAGGGCACCGTTGCCGTAACCTTTGATTTGATCACCATAGCGCCGGTCCAACAGCAAGGTTACTTCCGATTCCGGGGTAAGAACCAGGGAGAGTTTGAGGTCCAAGCCACGCAGGGCCATGGCATCCGAAAGGGTGCCCGCGTTCGATGAATCCGTATCCGGGTTCAGTTCGGCAAAGCGAATAAAGTCGTAACGGCTTTCTTCGTCCAGGTCGTCCAAGGGGATGATGAGACGGCTGCCTTTTTGGGCCTGGGCACGGACTTGGATGTTGGTGAGGTATTCATCGCCTGAGATCAGAGCGTTGCCATTCACGCGCCCCAACCCGTAGTAATAATCGCCGCTGACCAGGCGAGGTTCGTTGAGAACCCGAAGATTGCGTACACTGTCCAAGGCAAAGCGGTACGTCCAATCCCTGAAACGGCGGTGATTCACCGTTCCAGTGACCCAAGCGGTTCCGAAATCAGCATCACGCACCGGGTTGCCTCCAAAAACATAACCATCGGGCCGGACCCGAACGGTATCGCTAATCCAGTAGGTGTTTTTGATGGAGGGTAGGTACAGCCTCCCGCTGTCCATGACCAAATAGCCCGACATTTCGGGATGGGTCAAGCCGCCTTTGACTTGAACCATCGCCCTGGCGGTACCGCGGATGCTGTCCAAATGGGGGAGTAGTACCAATTCCAACAATTGGAGGGGTGCGCGCTGCAGACGAAGATCCAATTCGCAGGGGAGGTCGGTTTGATCCGTTTGAACCCAACCGGCTACCGAAGCCAGGTCTACATTGCGATCTTGGAGTCTGGCGTTGACCAGAAGTCGGTTGATTTCGGGCTGAAACTCCGATCGAAGGCTGAGGAGGCCCAAGGGCAGGCTGTCCAACCGGAGGTCGCTGACCAACAGATCGCCACTGAGGTTGGGGCTTTCCAAGATTCCATCGCCGGTGACCTGGCCGTTGATAGTCCCGTCAAGCCAGCCCGTTCCCTGCCCCGTGAGGGCCATGACCTGGTTGGCATCCACATTGATCAAATCCAGGCGGATTTGGTCCCCGCGTTCTTTGGATAGAAGGCCATCGAGTTGCAACATCGAAGGGCCGCTTTGGAGATGGATGGTTTCCAGGGCCCAACGATCGCCTGATTTTTGGATGAATCCTCCAGGCAATGCCTTCCAATTCTGTTGGCGGGATCGGAACCGTAGGCTGTCCACGGCCAAGGACCATAGGCTGTCCCTTTCCACCAACGTTCCTTTGAAATGGGCCAAGTCTCCGGTTTTGGCATTATGCCCGTTCAGGGCAAGCGTCGAGGTCGATCCGTTTCTGATTTGTCGGTATTCAATGCGATCAAGAAGGGGACCTTGGTCCAACTGCAGGCTATCCAAGGAACCTAGAACCAGGAGATGATTTCCGAGGTATTCGGATTGAAGGGAAACATTTTGGGCGGACCAAGCATCCCAACCCAAGCGTCCAACGGACAAGCGAAGGCCTTTGTTGAGGGGGCTGGACCAATTGAGATAGCCTTGAATTTGCTCAACCTGCAAGGGGTCGGATACCTTGAGAAAGGGAAGGTAGTCCCCGAGATTCTGAATCCTTCCGTAGGCCCAAAAGGGAAGTTCTTTATCTCGTAATAATGTGTCAGCCAATAAGAAGCGACCTATTTGATCAAGTACTGAATCAATTTGAGTCCAGTGCTCCAGCCCCAGGGTTTGAAGGCTGTCGTTGTTGATTTGCAGGGTGCTCTGGGTGCGGGAACCCCGTCCCGACAAGACCACTTTGGCCTGATCCAGAACCAAAGAATGGGAAGGGCACGATAGGCCACCTTCCTTGAGCGTCCATTCCAACCAGGGCTGATCGCCCTCCGATTTGAAGAGGGTTTGGTTCGGTGCGGGTGGCTGATAGTTCAATTCAAAAATCCCTCTGGCCCGCAATCCATCGCACCATCCGGGCAGGGCCGGAAAGGCCAGGTCCATTTGCCCCTGGGCACGACATGCTATCCATCCGGCGGAACCCCTTCGGGCCGATAAGGAGGCCTCCAAGAGGTTGGAAGAGTCCGAAAGGTTGATGTGGCTGGTTAAGATGCCCTTGTTCCATGCCACCTTCCCGTCCAAGAGCCGGTAGGGTTGCCCATCCCAGCGCAAGGTATCCAAGCTTAGGGAAGCACTGGCCGATTGCTTTGAGCCCCAATTCCAACGGAGGTGGAGGTTGGACAGTTCCAAAGGGGTTTTCATCGCTTCTGGAAGCCGGTAATGGCTGCAAAACAAAAAACCCGACCATTGCTGGCGCTTGGCGTCGGAGCGGGCATCCAATCGCAAAGAGTCCGATTGAATACGCCAATTCGAACGCAGGCTCAGCCCATCCGATTGGAGGGAAACTTGACCCTTTCCGTTCCAGCCTTGTTGAAGATCCGCGTAGCGGTTGAAGGCCTCCGGGCCGGTAGATAGGTTTGGGTTTTTGAGGAGCAAGGCCAGGGTGGCTGTTAGGCGTTCTGCCGAAGATTCCCAGCCCGTCGAGGCGGTTGCGGACCATTCAACCAGGCCCTGAGGAGATTCCGGATCGCCAACGGAAGGGTTGGGGCGATACCAACCTTGGAAGGTCGCGCTGATTTCACGATCCAAGCGCAAGTTCGCTCCCCAAACCTGGAGTCGATCGCCGTTCCAGTTGGCTTTGGGAAGGGCCAGGTTGCAGGCCAAAGCCGGGGCAGAACGATCCAGCCATGTCTTTAAAATGGGCGTCCCGGTGCTTAAACGCAAGTCGGAAACCTCGATTTCCGGATCCTTTTGGTTGCTAAAGCGTTGCCAAGAAACCTGACCCAAATCCAAGTGATAGTCGGGATGGTCTAACCGAAGCCCGCGGCCCTTCCATAGCCCGGTCCCGCCTTGGAGCCTGACCTTGAGATCCGCCAAGCCGGGTTCTAAGGGCCAGCCCAAGCGTGTTTGGAGGTTGAGGGTCCAACGTCCATCGCTTAATCGCAATTGCGTAATCTGAAAATCGCGTACCTGGTAAACCCCGTCCAATGAACGATGGCCCAGGGATCCAACCCCGACGACCTTGGCCAGCAAAACGCGAAGATGGAGGTTGGCTAAGGTGAGCTTGAGCGGTCGTTTGCCACCACCTGTCCCGCGCGGTAATTTGTTCCAAAAAGCATCCCAATTGGTTGCGGCTGGTTTGTTGGCGGTTGGCTGGGCAAGGATGTTCAATACGACGGTATCCATTTCCAAACGACCCAGACGATGGGTGCCGCCGGTCAGGTCCAGGTGCTTCCAACGCAGAGAAATTCGGTTCAAACGAACCAGGGTATCCTGCTCATTACCAAGCAGAAAAACGCCCTCCAATTGCAGGGACTTCCAGCCCACAACAACGCGTTCAACCCCTACGGGGCTGCCCAGCATCGACGTCAAAAACGAGGACAAGAACCGGGGTGCGGAGGCCCACAACCCCCATCCCAAGCCCAGAATGATCGCAACCCCCAAAACAAAGCCATACCAGCGCCTGCGATGGCGCGGTGGTGGCCCTGACGTGGGGACGGCCTGAAGGGGCTGGTCCATAGGGGCTGGGGGGTTGGCGGCGCCTGTATTTTCCAAAGGAATTGAACACAAATCTATTAAAATAAGGGCATTTTTGCAGAAACAACCCTTTGACCCCCCCAAAGTGCCTTTGATTTTGGCCATAGAAAGCTCCTGCGATGATACCTCGGTCGCCCTTATGCAGGATCGTCGCCTCCTGGCGATGAAGACCGGAGGCCAAACCGAGCATGCCCGTTACGGTGGGGTCGTTCCGGAGATTGCCTCCAGGGCCCATCAGGAATGGTTGGCTGGCTTGAGCGAAGGGCTCTTGAAGGAGCATGGGATTGCCTGGGAGGCGTTGGATGCCATTGCCTATACCCGCGGTCCGGGTCTCCTGGGATCGTTGATGGTGGGCACTTCGCTGGCCAAAGGCCTGGCGCTGGCCTTGGACAAGCCCTTGATAGGGGTGAATCATCTGCATGCCCATTTGGTTTCACCGGGCATAGAGCGACCCCGGTTGGCCGATTTCCCGATGCTTACCTTGACCGTATCGGGGGGGCATACCCATTTGGTATGGATGAACTCCTGGTTGGACTGGGAATTATTGGCGGAGACCCTGGACGATGCCGCCGGTGAGGCTTTTGATAAATGCGCCAAAATGCTGGGTTTGGGTTACCCCGGAGGTCCGATCCTGGATGCCAAGGCCCAAACAGGAAATCCCAAAGCATATTCTTGGCCAAAGACCAAACTAGGGATTGAATCATATAGCTTTAGTGGAATCAAAACCAGCGTCTTATATTTTTTGAAAAAAAACAAACTAGACCTGAGTGATGATCCTCAATCGGTCCTTCCGGATCTCTGCGCCTCTTTGCAGCATGCCTTGGTGGACATGCTCCTTCAGCCGATGAAGGCCCATGCCCAAACCAGGCAGCCTCGTTCCTTGGCGCTGGCCGGAGGGGTGGCCTGCAATTCGCGATTGCGTAGCGAGGGCCTTGCCCTCGGAGCATCCTTGGGAATCCCGGTTTACATCCCATCCCCGGCCTATTGCACCGATAACGCCGCGATGGTCGCCTTTGCGGCAAGCCTCCTTCTGGAACAGGGTTCTGTAAATCCCCTGGCCTTGCATGAAAGACCGCTGGCCCGTTGGCCCCTGCGCCTTTACGGGGAAGAACGGAGGTCCTTAAACCAAGGCCAGGTTTTCGGGTCTTAAGCCGTATGGAGGGTTTTGGCGATCAAAAAGAAAGCGACCAAAAAGCAAGGGAGCGGGAATGGGAACGCCAGCTTTTGGCCGAATTCGCAGAGCCGACCACCCGGAACAGGGCCTTTGAAAGACTGGTCCGGCACTACCAAAAACCCTTGTACGCCCATATTCGACGCATGGTTTTAAACCACGACGAAACCGACGATCTCTTGCAAAACACGCTGATTCGTTGCTACAACGCCTTGGATCGCTTTGAATCCCGTTCCGGGCTTTATACCTGGCTCTATCGAATCGCGACCAATTTGTGCCTGACCCATTTGGAGCAACAGCGCAAACGGCGCTGGCTATCCCTCAGCAACGATACGGTTCGCTTGGAGGCCGAACTCAGGAGTTCCACCCCAAGCGAGCGAATGATAGACCCGGATGTTCTGCTCGAAAAAGCTTTGCTTCGCTTGCCTCCCAAACAACGCCTGGTCTTTCAAATGCGGTATTACGATGAAGTTCCCTACGAGCAGATGTCTGAAATACTGGGGACCAGCACCGGGGCCCTCAAAGCCTCCTACCACCTGGCCTCCAAAAAAGTGGAGAATTACCTCAAAAACCTTTAAACTCTGCCTCCTTATCCTTGTCCAAACCAACCATGAGCACCCCTTTCCATTCGCTTGAAGGCCCCCAGGGCAAAATTCCATCGCGCCGTGATTACCCCGTGCCCAATGGATATTTTGAGGAGCTTCCAATGCGCGTATTGTCCTCCATTGACCAAGATAGGCCCCGTTCAAGCTCAGCGGTCACCCGCCCTTGGTTGGTCTCTGGTCCCTGGGCGTTGGACTCCGGTCGCTGGGCGGTTGCTGCTTCCGTCCTATTGCTCGTTGGTTTAGCATGGTTTTGGATGCCTACCAAGAAGACAACCTCGATATCGGGCGATCCTTTGCTAGCCCACCTGACCGCTGATGATATCGTCGAAGGGCTTGATTTGCACGGGGCGCATGCTGTTTGGTTTCAGGAGGCCACGGTGGCCGTTTGGACCGAAGACCCTGCGTGGATTCATCCCCAGGATGAACCGGTTTTGGATTCCTTTCTTTGGGAGCAGGGATTGATTACGGTTCCCGATGAAGAAATGACTGATCGATGATTTTAAAATATTTTTTTCTTTATTTCACAAACAATCAAAAAGTTAAAATAATTCAAATGAACCATTTTTTGAATACGAAAGCCGCCCATCGCCTGCTGGTATTGGGCTTGTTAATTCTCGGTTTTGGTCCGAATCCGGCTTTGGCAGAATTCCCCCAGGAAAGGGTCAAAGCAGCCAAAGTTGCCTACCTAACCCGTGAGTTGGGGTTATCGCCTCAGGAAGCAGAAAGGTTTTGGCCGGTTTACAATGATTTCGAAAACCGGCGTGAAGATCTGCGCCATCGTATGAGGGATTTGATGGACGAGCGAGAGGGCCTTGGTTACAACTCTGACGAAAGGGCCAATGCTGCGCTGGACGAATGGATGAATCTGCGTGAGCAAGAATTGCAACTCGAAAAGAATTTTCGCAAATCCATGCAGGGCATTTTGCCATCCCGGCGCTTGGTGGTCTTGCATCAGGCCGAAAGGGATTTTCAGCGTGAACTGCTCAAGCGACTCCAAGAAAAGCGTGAAGGCGGGGTCCCACCTCGTCGCCCCCAGCCAAACCGTTACCGCTAAGCCGCCCAAGCGGCCCCTCGCCTAGTTTTGCAACATGGTAGAACCTTCCATGTTGCGGGATATGTTTCGGCTACGGCTGGCCAAGACATCTCCTTTTCCGATGGAAATGGAGGTAAGCCGCGCCTCAGGCTCTCGCATTTTCGATCAACTGGACCGGCCTTACCTGGACTTTATTTCGGGTATTGCCGTCAGCATTGTCGGCCATCGTCACCCCAGGGTTTTGGAGGCTGTGCGGGATCAATTGGATCGGTACTGGCATACCATGGTTTACGGAGAGCATATTCAGGCACCGCAGGTCCGCTTGGCCTCCTTAATAACGGGTTTCCTGGGAGCTTCCTTTGAACAGGTTTACCTGGTGAATTCCGGTGCTGAAGCCATCGAAGGGGCGATGAAGTTGGTCAAAAAAGTAACGGGCCGACCGCGCTTGGTTTCTTTTCGCAAGGCCTACCACGGGGGTACCCACGGGGCCCTCAGTCTGCTCGGGGATGAAACCTACAAAACCCCTTTTCGTCCGCTGTTACCTGAAACCTATTTGTTGGATTACAACGATTTCGGTGGTTTGGAATTTTTGGATGAACGGGTCGCGGGTGTTTTTGTGGAATCGGTGCAGGCCGAAGCCGGGGCTGTTCCGGCCGATGCGGCATGGTTTCGAGCCTTGGCCCAACGATGCAAGGAACAGGGCATTGCCCTGGTCGTGGACGAAATTCAAACCGGCCTCGGCCGATGCGGTACTTGGTTTGGATTCCAGGCCTACGGGGTTGTTCCGGATGTGGTGGTTCTGGCCAAAGGATTGGGTGGTGGCCTTCCCATAGGTGCTTTTGCGGCCTCCACGGCCTGGATGCAACAGCTGGCCTCCAATCCCATGCTGGGCCATTTGACCACCTTCGGGGGGAACCCGGTTTGTGCCGCCGGTGCTGCAGCTGTATTGGAGGTCATAAGGGATGAAAACCTGATTTCAAGAGCTTTGCAAAGCAGTGATATCATTCGTGATCGGGTCGCGTTTTGGTCCAAGGAAGCCGGCTCGGCCCTGGAACTGAGCGGGAGGGGCCTTCTCCTGGCCCTCAACATGGGCAGTGGAGCCAAGGTCCAGGCCATGATGCAAAAGTGTTGGTCCTCCGGGTTGTTGGTGGATTGGTTTTTGTTCAACGATGGGAGTATACGCTTGGCACCGCCGCTGAACATTGCTGAAGACGATCTTCATTGGGCCATGGATTTGTTGCACAAAGCCTGGAAGGAAACCTAGGTTATCGCCGGCTTTGGTTCCGGTGCCCAAGGCGTTCCTTGCCTATTTTTGGGGACAGCCCCTATCCTTATGAAACTCTTATCCTACCGATTCCAAAACACCGACCGTGCAGCCCTTTGGGTGGGCGATCAGGCCTACGATGTTGCTACGCTGGATGCTCGTTTGGGTCCCGATATGGCTGGTTTGTTGGAAGATTGGGATGCGGCCTCCAAGGCCCTTCGAAGCCTTGAACAAGGTTTGATGCGTGGTGCCCTTCAGGCCACTCCTTTGACCTTGTCACCCGAGGATTGGCTATCGCCGGTACCCAAGCCCACTTCTTGCCGGGATGGTTACGCCTTTCGACAGCATGTAGCCTCAGCGCGGATGAACCGCGGGGTTCCCATGATAGAGGAATTTGATCACCAACCGATTTTTTATTTCACCAACCACCAGGCGGTGAGCGGGCCGGGTCCGGTGCGATGCATGCCGGACCATTTCAGGCAATTGGATTTTGAGTTGGAAGTAGCCGTGGTGGTGGGCCGCAAAGGCCGCAATATTCGGGCCCAGGAAGCCGATGCCTGCATTGCGGGCTACACGATCATGAACGATTGGAGTGCTCGCACCTTGCAGATGGAGGAAATGCTCCTCAGCCTGGGGCCTGCCAAAGGCAAAGATTTTGCCACGACCTTGGGCCCCTTTTTGGTGACCCCGGATGAGTTGGAACCCTGGCGCTGCCAGCCCAAGCCCGGGCATACCGGGGCTTCGTACGCCCTCGAGATGGTGGCACGGCTCAACGGTCAAGAAATTTCTCGGGGGAATATGGGGGACATGGACTGGACCTTTGCCGAAATCCTGGAGCGTTGTGCCTACGGCGCGGACCTGCATCCCGGGGATGTGGTGGGTTCGGGGACGGTGGGAACCGGTTGCTTCCTGGAGTTGAACGGCACAGGCCGGCGCTTGGACCCCGAGGGCTATCAGCCCCGTTGGTTGAAGGCCGGGGACGTGATGGAACTTGAAATCACCGGTTTGGGAATCCTGGTTAATACGGTGGTGGCCGATGAGACGGACTTTTCCATTCTTGCCCTCAAAAAAAATCAACCATGATAACCCAAGGCCCGCTGAACAGGACTTTTCGGGAATGGGATCCCTGCGGGCAGGCCACGACCACGGTGCAACAAATTTTACAGAGCGCCGTAGCTCCCCGGCCGGTGGCCTTGGTTTCGACCGTCAATGCCCAGGGGGATGTCAACTTGTCGCCCTTTAGTTTTTTTAATGTTTTCAGCGCGGATCCTCCGATTTTGATTTTTTCACCGGCCCGGCGGGTTCGCGATGGCAGCACCAAGCATACCCTGGAAAATGTTCTGGAAGTTCCAGAGGCCGTGATTCAGGTGGTACCGTATGCCTTGGTGGAGCAGGTTTCCTTGGCGTCGGCTGAGTACCCATCGGGTGTCAATGAATTTACCAAGGCTGGTTTAACCGCCTTGCCATCCAAGCGTGTCCAACCCCCAAGGGTGGCCGAATCCCCGATTCAATTTGAGTGCAAAGTATTGGAGATTAAACCATTGGGCCAAAACGGCGGAGCCGGGAATTTGGTGATTTGCGAAGTGATCTACGCCCATCTGGCGGAGGATGTTTTGGATGCGAACGGGGTACCGGACCCGCGGGCCCTGGATCCGGTGGCCCGATTGGGCGGGGATTGGTACAGCCGGGCGGCGGGGGCGCTCTTTGAAGTCCCCAAACCCAACCGTCATTGCGGTATGGGAGTCGATGCTTTGCCCGCCTGGTTGCGGCAGCAAGCGGGGGTTACGGGGAATTTGTTGGGAAGGTTGGGTAATTTGTCGGCCCCGCCCGATCCATCCAGGATCCTCGAAGCCTTGGATCGCTTTCGTGCCCAGCATCCCGACGTGTCGTTTCCACTCGGCGTGGGGGAACCGGGGTGGGCCCTTTTGTTCCAACAAATCATGCACGAGGCCGAGAAGGGGTCTCTGGACGTGGCCCTGGCCCTGGCCTATATCCCCATGAGTGATGCTTCCTGAACCAACGACGAAACCCTCGATGCCCACCGGGCCTTGGATTATTTACGGGGCCAACGGTTATACCGGCCGCCTGGTGGTGGCCGAGGCCCAGCGGCAGGGGTTGCAACCGGTCTTGGCCGGCCGAAACCGGGAACAAATCCTGCAATTGGGCCGTGAAACCGGGTTGGAAACCCGGGTTTTTGGCTTGGAAGCGCCGGAGCAGGTGGATGAGGGCCTGAGGGGAATGCGGGCGGTTTTGCATTGTGCGGGACCCTTTGTGCACACCTACCGCCCTATGGTCGAGGCCTGCCTGCGTTTGGGGGTGGATTATTTGGACATTACGGGGGAGCTGGCGGTTCTGGAAGGCTTGCATGCCCTGGATGCCAAGGCTCGAAAGGCTGGTATTCTCCTTATGCCGGGCACCGGCTTTGATGTGGTGCCCACCGATTGCATGGCCTGGAAACTGGCCAGCGAATTACCCGGAAGCGATCAACTTCTCTTGGCTTTTGTCAACCGAGGTAGCCGAGTTTCCCACGGAACCCTTCGATCGATGTTAACGCGCCTGGGGGAGCCGGGAGCTGAACGAGTGAACGGGCAACTTCTGCCCAAGCCCATCGGGCGCCTCGGAGCAAACATCGACTTTGGGATTGTACAACGCTTTTGTGTTAGCATACCCTGGGGTGATTTGTTCACGGCATGGACCGGGACCGGAATTCCCAATATTATAACCATGACCGCTGCGCGTCCCCTGATGCATCGCCTTCTGCGTTTTCAGGCCCTTTACAATCCATTGTTACAAACAGCTGCGTTTCGGCGCTTGCTGGTCCGTTGGGTGGACCGCAACGTGTGGGGACCCAACGCGGACGAATTGGACCAAGGCCAAGCGCTGGTCTATGGAAAAATCACGCATCCGGATGGCCGCGTACGAGAAGCGCGCCTTGCTTTACCCGAAAGCTATCGTCTCACCGCCATGACATCGGTGGGGCTGGTCCAGCAATTGGGATCCTTGCGTGAACAGGGTCGAAAGGGCTGGTTGACCCCGGCCTCTGCCATGGGGCCCGATTGGGTAGTTTCCCTGGAGGGTTGTCGTTGGCTGGAACCGGTTTAAGGTTCGGGTGCCAGGGCTTTTTTGTAGGTCGCCAAGGCCCGATTACGGGCAGCGGGGTGGTCCACAAGGGGCCTGGCGTAGGTAAGTTGGTCAACTTCGGGCACCCAACGCCGGATATAGGCTCCCTTCGGATCAAATTTTCGGGCCTGTTCGTAGGGATTGAAGACCCTGAAATACGGCGCGGCATCGTTCCCGCAACCAGCGGCCCATTGCCATCCACCCACATTGCTAGCTTGCTCAAAGTCCAGGAGATGCCTGGCAAACCAAGCCTCTCCCCAACGCCAATCAATCAACAGGTGTTTGGTCAAAAAGCTGGCGACGACCATCCGGACCCGGTTGTGCATCCATCCGGTTCCTAACAATTCACGCATTCCAGCATCCACCAAGGGATAACCGGTTTGGCCTTGGCACCAACGCTCGAATTCATCGGGATTGTTCCGCCATTCAATTCGATCGTAGGCTGGTTTGAAAGAACGCTCGGTGGTGTGGGGATAATACCATAAAATGCTTTGGTAAAAATCACGCCAAATGAGCTCGTTGATAAAGGTGTCGCTCAGATCCATCGCCTGCTGGGCCAATTCTCGGACCGAAAGGGTCCCAAAGCGCAAGTGTAAACCGAGGCGGCTGGTTCCGTGAACCGCAGGCAGATCCCTTTGCTCCGCGTATCGTGCCAAGATGTCACGATGAACGAGTGGTTCCGGCAGAATCAGCCGGGTGGGACGAAACCCGATGCTTTCGAGGGTGGGCATGGGTTGGGGAGGAAGGGCCAACCAGCGGGGGGAGGGTCGTTTTTCGAGGGGGCTGGGTTTCCAATCCTCTGGGCGGATTCTTGCCCGCCAAGTCCTGGCGTAGGGTGTAAAAACGGTGTAGGGCTGTCCGTCCGGTTTGAGGACCGTACCGGGTTCCATCAAGGTGTGGTCTGCTTCGGTTCGAACCTGGATTCCTTGGCTTTCGAGGAAGCTAAGGATTTGGCGATCCCTTTGGAAGGCGTAGGGTTCGTAGTCCCGATTCCAAAAGGCCTTCGCAACCCGGTATTGGGATGTGACCTGCGACCAGGCTTGCTGGGGTGTGCAATGCAGGACCAAGAGATCGCTCCCGAAGGCCCGCAGTTCGCGGCGCATTTCCTCCAGGGTCCGCATGATGAAACTAACCCGGCCATCCTCGGGGTCTTCGAGGCGGTCCAAGATGGTACGGTCCAAAACGAAGAGCCCCAAAACGGGCAGACCGCTTCGATGGGCCTGTTCCAAAGCACGGTTATCGCGGAGTCGTAGATCCCGACGGAACCAAAAAACTCCTATTTCCCCGGTGCCTTCCATGCATTTATGATTTGTTACAACACTTTGAGATTTCCAAGTCCGCCGTCCACGCCCCAAACCTGCCCGGTGATCCAGCCTGCCTCGGGGCTTAGCAAGAAACGAACCAAAGCGGCGGGGTCCGAAGCTTCGCCCACCCGGCCCAATGGATGCCGACGGGCCGAAGCCTCGGCTTTTTCGGGGGTTGACAACAGGCTCTGAGCCAGCGGTGTACGAGTGAGGGAGGGGGATACGACGTTGAAGCGGATGCGTTGGGCCGCGTATTCGGCGGCCAGGCTGATGACCAGCCCTTCTAGAGCGGATTTGGCCGAGGCTATGGCGCTGTGAAAAGGCATCCCTATCCGACTGGCCACGGTGCCCATCAAGACCACCGAGGCGTCCCCGCTTTGTTTCAAGGCAGGGAGGGCAGCCTGCACCGCGCGAACGGCCCCCAACAAATTGATCTCCATCGTTTGACGGAAATCATCGGGGCTGGTTCGGTGAAAAGGCTTCAAGGGAATGCTGCCTGGCAAATAAACCAAGCCGTGCAGCGTTTCGGGTAGGGACGCGGTGGGGGGATCTTCCCCGGTTAACACATCCCACGCTGCGTAGGTAAGGCCGGGCATGGGCTTTTCATCGCCAGGGTTGCGACGCCCCCAGGCCATCACCTGGGCACCCTGCTCCAACAGTTGACGGGTCAATTCCGCACCGATACCGGACGTAGCCCCAACAACGAGGATGCTGCGTCCTTGAAAAACGGCACTCATTAGGTGTTTTTACCGATTTCGAGGTACTTAAGAAATTCGTTTCGAACGGATTCTTGTTCAAAGAGACCGTGGTAAGCCGAGGTAACCGTGCTACCACCGTGGTCCTGGACCCCCCGCATCGAAACGCAGAGGTGGGCCGCATCCACCATCACCGCCACATCCCTGGTTTGGAGGGCTTCTTGCAAACCCGTCGCGATTTGTCGAGTTAAACGCTCTTGGACCTGGGGCCGGCGGGCGTAATAATGCACCAGTCGGTTGATTTTGGACAAACCAATGACCTTGCCCGAAGAGAAATACGCGACATGCACCTTGCCCACAATGGGAACAAAGTGGTGCTCGCAGTTGGAGTGCAGGTTAATATCCCGTTCCACCAGCATTTGCTGGTACTCGTATTTATTATCAAAAAGGGCCACCCTGGGTTTGTTGGCCGGGTTCAGTCCGCTAAAAATTTCTTTGACATACATTTTGGCGACACGATCCGGTGTGCCCCGCAGGCTGTCATCGCTGAGGTCCAGGCCCAGAATATGCATGATTTCCCGAAAATGCTGGGCGATCAATTGCATTTTGGTATCATCGTCCATGGCAAAGGCATCGTCACGCAAGGGGGTATCGGGTGAACTGGCCAAATGCAGTTCGCCCTTTTCATAGGCATCGATTAAATCAAGCTCCCTCGCAGACGGCATAGTTTCGGGGTGTTTCATACAAAATTACTTTTAAATCAAGGTGGGCAGGCAAAACACGGCGCAGGATTTGCCAAACAACCCCCGCGATATGTTCAGCCGTGGGGTTGAGTTCTGCAAATTCGGGAACATCCAAGTTCAGGTTTTGGTGGTCAAAGCGTTCGGTCACATGGTCCCGAATCAGATCGGCCAGGTGCTTGAGGTCGATGACAAAGCCGGTTTCGGGGTCAACGGTCCCGGTGACTTCGACCTTTAATTCATAATTGTGCCCGTGGTAATGGGGAAGGGCGCATTTCCCGAAGACTTCCCGGTTGCGGTTTTCGTCCCAATCGCGGCGAAAGAGCCGGTGAGCGGCGTTGAAGTGGGCAACGCGCCCGACGGTTATTCTCATAAGTTAACGGGAATCTTCATGACCTATTAACGCTGCCTCTTGCCTTTTGTTTGAAGGGGGGGATCACCCTGCCATGCGAGGGTCTTCCTCAGCCCCAAAACGGGTTAGATTTGTCGACTGAACAAGAAAAAGTGACCTTAACGAATCCCATGAACTTTTCAGAACCCGCCTCGGAAGCGGGAAACGCGGCCCAAGGGGTCAAGGATCGTCCTTCGGTCATCCGGGCCTGGTGCATGTACGATTGGGCTAATTCAGTCTACAATCTTTGTATAACCACGGCCATTTTCCCTATCTATTACAGCAGCCTTTCGGCGGCGGTCTCGGCCCAAAACGGCTGGACCCGCCCGGTGGCCAACCGCTTGGGTCAGGCCAGTGAGTCGGTCTCTTTTTTGCGCCTGGGTTCATGGGAGGTTCCTGCCAGCAGCTTGTATTCTTATGCGCTGGCGTTGGCTTACCTCAGCATCGCTCTCGTATCGCCTTTGCTTTCGGGGATGGCGGATTACGGAGCCCGTCGCAAGGCCATGATGAATCTTTTTATCACTGTTGGCAGCCTGGCCTGTGTGGGGCTTTACGGGATGACGGTCGATACCTGGGCCTGGGGAATCTTTTGTTTTGTGTTGGCGGCTTTTTCGTGGGCCGGTTCCGCCCTTTTTTACAATTCGTTTTTGCCGGTGATTGCCAGCCCATCTCGCATCGATGCCGTTAGTGCCAAAGGCTTTGCCTATGGTTATGTCGGATCGGTGGTTTTGTTGGTGATTAATTTGGCTTTTATCATGAACCCCGGGTGGTTGGGCATGGATACCGGCCAAGTGACTCGTTTGTCCTTTGTGAGTGTGGGTTTGTGGTGGTGGGGGTTCTCCCGCATCACGCTGGCCGGTCTGCCCGGCGAAGAAGCCAGCGGCCAGGCCGGTCTTCGAACCACGGCCCTCGGTTGGTTGCGAATCGGCTGGTCGGAGTTGCGCGGTGTGGTGGTCGCCATGAAAGGCATGCCTTCCCTCAAGACCTTTTTGTTCGCGTACTTTTTTACCTGCGCTGGTTTGCAGACCATTATGCTGGTGGCTTCCTTGTTTGGGGCGGAGGTGCTGCGTTTGCCGACGGACCGCTTGATTGCGGTGATTCTGTTGATTCAAATCATCGCCATTGGGGGGTCTTTTGGTTTTGCCCGTTTGGTGCCCAAGATGGGCAATGTTCGGCTGCTTATTCTGACGGGTCTGGTATGGATTTTGGTTTGTATGGCGGCGGCGGTTGTTCAACAGGAATGGGAATTTTACACCATGGCCGGGGTGGTCGGCGTGATTATGGGCGGGTCCCAAACCTTGTTGAGGAGCACCTACGCCAAGATGATACCAACGGATACGCGCAACAACGCCTCGTTTTTTTCTTTTTACGATTTGACCGAAAAAGTAGCCATCGTTTTTGGCACCTTTAGTTTTGGTTTTATCAATCAATGGACCGGCTCGATGCGGAATTCCGCCTTGTTTTTGGCCCTGTATTTTGTGATCGGAATTTATTTTCTGGTCCGTATGCTTCGCACTCCTCGTGAAAACCCATCCTGAACCTATGTTGACGCCGGAGGCCCTCCCCATAGAGGAGGTCGATTTTTTTGTCCCTTGTTTTGTGGACCAGTTTTACCCCGACGCAGCTATGGCCGCGGTTGAGGTTCTCGAAGCCCTGGGTTGCCGGGTGCGGGTTCCGGAGGGGGCGACCTGCTGTGGACAGCCGGCCTACAACGCCGGGTATTGGGAGGAGGCCAAGCCGGTGGCCGCCAAATGGCTCCGTGATTTTGGGCCTAACAAAGAGTTGGAGCGCACCGTGGTGGTCTTGTCCAGTTCCTGCACCGGGATGCTGCGCAACGGTTACCGTGAATTGCTGCCGGCTTCGGGTCCGGAATTCAAGGCTTGGGAACAAGCCCGACCCCGTATTTTGGAATTTGTGGAATTTGTCCACGCCCATCCCCATCGAAACAGACTAAATTCTGTGTTTCAACACAAGATATCCTATCACGATGCTTGTTCGGCCCTGCGGGAGTGCGGTATACGGGACCAGGTTCGGGATTTGCTGGCCGGGGTTCGTGGCTTGGAGCTGGTCGAATTGCCGGATAACGAAACTTGCTGCGGTTTTGGCGGCACCTTCGCGGTCAAGTACGAAGGGATTTCGACCGCCATGGCGGATCAAAAAATCGGCCATTATCGCCAAACCGACGCCGAATACTTGGTCAGTGCCGACTTGTCTTGCCTTATGCACCTTAAGGCCTACGCCGACCGTCAGGGTCCCACGGTTCAAACCCTGCACTTGGCCCAGGTTTTGGCATCCGGTCTTCAAAAACCGACCTCAGGTTTATGAGCCAAGAAATTTATGGCTACTGGTCGGCCTCGGCCCTGGGTGACTGGATGCGCAGGGTCTTTGAGGCGATGGGTTGCACGGAGGAACATGCCGCCACGGCCTCCGAAGTTTTGTTGGAAGCGGATCTCAAAGGCATTGATTCGCACGGGGTGGCCCGCCTGCCCGGTTATGTTCACTTGTGGCGCAAAGGCCGCATCAATCCCCGCCCACTTTGGCGTTGGGAACAGCGTATGCCGGCGGTGGCGGTGTTGGATGCCGATGCCGGTTTGGGTTTGGTGGCCGCCCGTGTTGCCATGGATCGGGCCGTTGAAATGGCCGCGGTTTACGGGACCGCCCAGGTCTTGGTTCGCAATTCCAATCATTTTGGGATTGCATCGGAACACGCGCTTAGGGCCGTTCCCCACGGCATGGTTGGGTGGTCCATGACCAACGCCAGCCCACTGGTCGCACCCTACGGCAGTGCGGAACGACTTTTTGGAACCAATCCCCTGTGTTATGCCTTCCCAGCGGGCAAGCGCGCACCCATTGTGATCGATATGGCCACCTCGGCGGCGGCGAATGGCAAATTGGAATTGGCTTCAGCCCGCTCGCAGCCGATCCCGGAGGGATGGGCCGTGGATGCCCAAGGGCGAACCACCACCGATCCGTTGATCCTCCAAAAAGGAGGCGCTTTGCTCCCTTTGGGTTCGAATCCCACCGGGGGTGTGCACAAAGGTTACGGGTTGGGGGCCTTGGTGGATTGGTGGTCCGGGGTTTTGAGCGGGGCAAGTTTTGGGCCCTGGGTTCCCCCTTTTGTGGATTTCCTGGAGCCGGCCCCTGATCAGCCAGGACCTGGCCTGGGGCATGCCGTGGGCGCAACGGCCATTGAAGCCCTCATGCCCATGGAGGAATACAACCGGCGCGTTGAGCGCTGGGCGGACCGCATTTTGGCCGCCGAAACAGCCCCCGGCCAGCCCCCCTTGCTTTTGCACGGAATGCCCGAATGGGAGAGCAGAGCCCATCGATTGAAGCAGGGCATCCCTTATACCGAGGCGCGGAATCGTACCCTGCAAGATTTGGCCCGTGAATTGGATCTGGACACGATAGACGAAAGCCCCCCTAACTTGCGTTAAAATAATTTTATCCTATGTTTGATTTGTTTGGAATGATGGACAAAATCGGCAAGCTCAAAGAAGCCGTCGAAGATGTCCGTAATCAATGCGATCGTTTGCACATCACCCAACGCTCCGAGAACGGGGAAGTGGAGGTGGTTTGCACCGCGAACAAAAAAATTGTATCGATCAAAACCCTTCCCGCTTATTTGAACAGCGAAAACGCCGATGCTTTGGACCAATTGCTGGCTTCCACCGTCGATGCCGCTCTGCGCGAAGCCCATCGAACCCACAAGGAGCTTTTCAAGAAGTCCACCGAAGGATTGATCCCGAACATTCCGGGGTTGGATCTCTCCAAATTTATCTCCTAAATCCTTCGTTAATCGTTGCGATGGAATGGCATCCGGCCCTCGTGCATTTCCCCATGGGTTTTGCGGTTGCTTCGTGGTTAAGTGAAACGATTCGCACCTGGGGTCTTCCCGTTGGCAGTGGAAATTCTGTTTGGGAGCCCATGAGTCGTATCCTGTTGTGGTGGACCTTGCCGGCCCTCTTGTTGGCGGTGGTCAGCGGTAACCTGGCCAACGATGCCCACGGTCCTCAGGGTTCAGGGCCCGCGGTAGCCACCCTCCAAAACCACGAAGCCCTGGGGTATTTCACCTCCGCCGGTTTGGTGTTCTTGGCCTTTTGGCGTTCGGTACGCGCCTTGACCATGTCCAAGAACGAACAACGCGGTTATTGGATGACCCTGACGGTCTTTTTGATGGTCATGGTCTACGGGGCCTATCTGGGCGGACGCTTGGTTTATCAACACGGCCTAGGCCTTGAAACGAAGGCCCTTTCATCCTCTCCAAACCTGCAAGCCCCCTAGGGTCCCCTTTCCTAAGTCCTCTTATTCCCAATTTCTTTATGCCTCTTTTTGCAACCCCCAAACAAACCAACGGTACACCCCCAGGCCCTCAGGCCCCCCACTTCAAATCCAAAACCAGGGAATGGCTGGAGGCAGTTGTCTTCGCTGTCGTGGTGGCCACGCTCATCCGGACCTTTGTGGTCGAAGCCTATACCATCCCCACCCCCTCGATGGAAAAAAGCCTGATGGTGGGCGATTTTTTGTTTGTAAGCAAATTGAGTTACGGCCCCCGGCTCCCGATGACATGGCTTTCGTTTCCCTTTGCGCACAACACCATGCCTTTTGTGGGTGGGCCCTCGTACCTCGAAAAACCTTCGACTGGTTACCATCGATTGTGGGGTTCGGGCAAAATTCGTAACAACGATGTGGTGGTCTTTAATTACCCCATGGACGATGCGCGGCCCGTTGACAAAAGGGACAATTATATCAAACGATGTGTGGGCATTCCGGGGGATACCCTGCGACTGGTGGACCGTCGCCTCCGCATCAACAGCCGATGGGTCGATGAGCCTCGCAACAGCCAACACCGGTACCATGTCAAAACCGACGGCAGTGGGTTCAACCCCTTGGTGCTTCGCAAAATGGACGTGAGCGAAGGCGGGCAGGTGACCGCAGAAGGGGATTTTATTTTTAGTTTAACTCCGTCCAATGCTCTCAAAATGAAGGATTTCGCCAATGTCCGCTTGTTGGAGCCCTACACCGCGCCGGCCGGTATGTACACCGAAGAAATCTTCCCACACGCTTCCCAATTCCCTTGGAATATTGACCAAGTGGGGCCGATTGTGATTCCGGCCCAAGGCATGGTGATGCCCTTGGATACCCATAATTTGCCGGTGTACCGTCGCGCCATCGAGGTTTACGAAGGGAACCAAGTGGAGGTACGCAACGGAAGTGTTTGGATTAACGGCAAGCCCGTCAAATCGTACACCTTCCGAATGAATTATTATTGGATGATGGGCGATAACAGGCACAATTCCTTGGATTCCCGGTATTGGGGTTTTGTCCCCGAAGACCATGTGGTCGGCAAAGCCGTCATGGTTTGGTTGAGCCTCGATTACAGCGCCGATTGGTTTAACAAGGTTCGCTGGAATCGTTTGTTCCGATCGGTCGCATCTCGTTAAACCCACGTCCAGGCCAACCCAAAGCGCGCCCATGGTCTATCGGTTTTTGTACACCTTGGTGGGTTGGTGCAGGGCCTTCTATTTCAGTAAAATAACACTGCGTAGCTGGCCATCCTCTTGGCAAAAGGGGAGCGTACCCCATCGCCCCCGCATGCTCTGTGCCAATCATCCATCGTCCTTTTTGGATGCGGTCTTGGTTGCGAGTTATCTGCCTTTTCCCTTGGGATTTTTGGGGAGGGGGGATGCCTTCACCCCTCGTTTTGGGAATTTTCTGCGCAAGCATCTCAACATGATGCCGGTATGGAGGCATCGCGAAGGTTACGCCAATGTGCATCGCAATTACGAAACCTTTGCCGAAGCCAACGAATATTGGTCCAAGGAGGGCGCGTTGATAATTTTCTCCGAAGGCCTTTGTGTGCAGGAATGGAAGCTGCGGCCCTTGCCCAAGGGCAGTGCACGCATGGTATGGAATGCCTTTCACCAAGGGCTGGATTTGGAAATTGTTCCGGTGGGCATCAATTATGAACATTTTGACGGTCCCGGCAAAACAGTCGATTTACGCTTTGGGGGGATGGTCCTTGCCAGTCAATTGATGCAGCGATTTCGAGAGGAATCGGATTCGCTGGATGCGGAGGGACGCCTGCGCGAAACAACCTTTTTGTTGCGGTTCAATCGCTGGCTGGAGGGCGAACTCCGGACCTTGGTGGTGCAGGCCCCCGGTCGTGCCGAAGCCTGTGGTCCAGGAGGTGGTTCCGAAACGTTGGCGGGACCCCTAATCCCGACCAGGGATCGGTCCATGGTTTTGGGCCTAGCCCGTCTTTTGCATGCACCTTACTACCTGCCACTAAAAGCCTTAAGTCGTCGCTTATGCCTTGGAACCGTGCATTACGATTCGGTGCTTTTTGCGATATTGATGTTAACCTACCCTTTGTTTTTGGGGACGCTAGCCCTGCTGCTGGCTTGCGCCTTTGGTTGGATCGGCGCTTTGGGTGTTGTGTTATGGCCGGCGACGGCTTGGTTTAGTCGTTTCGCTTCGACCAACCCATCAGTCTGACCATCCAGTCCGGCAGGACTTTGTACATACCGCGCTTGCGCAGGTCCAGGTACAGCCCCAACGATTTGAGAATGGGGACCTTGTGGGTTTCCACCAATTCCAGGAGGGTGCCGTCCGGGTCCTCGAGATAGGCAAAGCGTCCGCCGGCTTTCCCCATTTGAAAGGTATCCGCGCTGTCCACGGTGAAAGAATGCCCCATGGATTCGGCCCGGTTTTTGAGGCCTTCGAGGTTGATGGCGTCAAAACAAAGGTGGATAAAGCCGCGATCGCCCCAGCAGCGACCCTCAAAGATTCGCACTCCGCTCCCGTCCATTCGTTGAATGAGTTCCACCCGGACATTGCCCAGGAGTTTGGAAAAAGCCCCGAAGTTTTCGCCCACTTTGCGAAGCAAAACGCGACGTACTTCGGTGGCTTCGGGCAAGTCCGCAAAGACACCGGTTCGGTCGTACACAACTTCCCGTAACCCCAGAACTTGGGTATAAAAAGCCACCGAACGATCCATATCGCTAACACCAATAACGGCGCCGCAGACCCCGCCGATGGCCAGGGGTTCGGCATCAAACCAACTTTGCCCGTGCACCAATTGAAATCGTTGACCCCAGGGGTCTTTCATCCAAAAGGTGCGTTCAGCCAGCGGGTCTTCCACCAAGGCTCCGGTCGCTATTCCGTCAGCGGCCAGGGTTTCGTGAAAGGCAGGTACGTTTTTGGCCTTCATTTTGAGGGCGTAGATGCCCAGATCGCCCAAGCGGGGTGGGTTCGCCGGAGGGACCGGCAGTCGGCTGGTGTATTGCCAAATCTCAAAGCCACCTCCTCCCGCCATGTTCAGGGCCAGAACCGCTCGCCGCCTTTCGGGGATGCCGTTGGTGTACATTGTCATGAGTTCGGCCACTCCTGCATCGTCAAAGACCGGTACGCGCATCTGAAAAACGCGGCGGTACCATTTCCAGCTGACGTCCAAGTCAGCTACACCAATGCCGGCTTGTTGGATACCGGTTAGGAAGGGAAGGGTGCTCATGAGGAGTCTGGGGTTTGGGGTAGGGGTGTTGGAGGATTCGGTGGGTTAAACCGGACTAACGCGAAGGGCAAGCCTATCAAAAAACGGAGGGATGAATCGGTACAACCACCAAAGGATTTTTTCGCCTCGGGCGACCAGGATGCGCCTGCGCCCGCGTTGCCAAGCGGTCCAGATGACCCCGGCGCAATGGGCCGGATCCAATCCTCCCGATTGACCGGGATCCATGGTGTTATGGCTGCGGCCATCGGATGCTAACGCATGGAGGGATATATGGGTACGAACCCGACCTGGACAGGCCAAACTGATGCGGAGCCTGGATTTTTCTTCGAGGGCCATGGTTTCAAAGTATCCGTGCAGTGCATGTTTGGAGGCCGCGTACGATGATCGTTGCGGAAAAGGAAAGAGACCCACCACCGAAGAAATCACCAGAATTCCGCCTCCATCCGGCAGGGCAGGTAACAAACGTTTGGTAAGTCGGACCGGACCCAGGTAGTTGACTTGCATGAGGTGGAGTTCGGCCTCCGCATCGGCGGCTCTGGCGGTGGAACGCTGAGATACGCCAGCGTTATTAATGAGGCCATGGATAGGCCATCCCAGGCCCAGAATTTGAGCAGCACAGGTTTCGATCGAAGCGTTGTCGCCCAGGTCCAGGTGCAGGGTATGGCAGCGTGGGGAACCCGCCTCAAGGCAGAGGCTGGCCACGCGCTTCAGTTCATCCTGGCGCCGAGCCAAGAGGATCAGGGGGTGTCCTCTGCGGGCAGCCTCCAGAGCCAAGGCCTCGCCGATGCCCGAACTGGCCCCGGTGATCACGATGCCTTGCTGAGCGGGGTCCGCCGACCCTTGGTTCATCGCTCCATCGTTGTTCATACCCCAAAGGTAAGCCCCGCGCCCCGCGCCTTAACTTCGCCAGGGATGAGCCGTATCATTCCTGGAGCAAGGGGCCTCTTGCTCAAAACCGTAATCCTCCTGTTAGGTGGGTTGGCCCTATTGGGTGAGCCGGTGCAGGCCCAGTTGTCCTATGCTTTCTGGATCCGCAATGTGAATTGGGACGGTTACACTTCCTGGCAGAATTACATACGCCGATCCCCGGCCTATTTAGGCCCCAATGCCCTGGCTCTACCCGAAGCGGTGGGGGGGCTGCATACCGGCGTGGCTTTGAACGGGCAATGGCAGGGCGAAGTCGCCCAGGAATGGCATCGTGGAGTTGCGCCTTACCGCGAAAACACCGTTAATCCTGTGCTCAATCTTTCCATGCCCCTGGTACCCGGCAAAGCCTC
>Ga0214923_10000814_pt1 | contig 46176 bp, 45 predicted proteins | sample LL1510_MetaG_FD_177993 | JGI IMG/M metagenome (GOLD analysis project Ga0214923, IMG submission 177993) | Freshwater microbial communities from Lake Lanier, Atlanta, Georgia, United States - LL-1510 | ecosystem: Environmental > Aquatic > Freshwater > Lake | place: USA: Georgia | collected... | reverse complement strand
CCCCGCCTGAGTAGGCGACCAAGGCACTCGGCCAGGCCCGAATGATTTCGTTCAGCCCGGCCTGCTTGTGGGCAAGGTCCTGAAAAGACGCCATGCCGAATCCTAAGCTGGGGAATCTTTTAAGGAAATGGCCGAATCGTGTAATCCACTCTCCTACATTCCTAGGAATGTGGGACGATGGTGGGTTTCAAGAAAGATGGGGGCGTGGTAGGGTCGGTGAGTGAGCGAAAAGACCAATGTGGCTGATTTGCGCAAGAGCTACGAAAAAGCAGAGCTCAATGAGGAGGCATCCAACGCGGATCCGCTGAAGCAGTTTGACCAGTGGCTGCAGGAGGCCCTGCGGGCTGAGATTCCCGAACCCAACGCCATGACATTGGCCACGGTTTCCAAAGAAAACCGTCCCAGCACCCGGCCGGTTCTGATCAAGGGGTACGACGAGCGGGGGATCGTCTGGTACACAAACTATGAAAGCCGTAAAGGTGTCGAACTTTCGGGTAACCCCTGGGCGGCCCTGCAATTTCATTGGGTGGAGCTGGAGCGGGTTGTGCGGATCGAGGGTAAGGTGGAGAAGGTGAGCGACAAGGAGAGCAACGACTATTTTAAAAGCCGTCCGTTCGACCACCGGATCGGGGCGTGGGCATCATCCCAGAGTCAGGTGATTTCCAGTCGTTCCGTCATCGAAAAGGCCGCAGCAAAGTATTCTCAGGATTATCCTCAAGATCCGCCCCGCCCTAAAAACTGGGGAGGGTATCGATTGAAGCCGGAGCTGTGGGAGTTTTGGCAGGGGAGGAAGAGCCGACTCCATGACCGGCTGCGGTATCGGTTCGATGGGGTCAATTGGAAGAGGGAGAGGTTGGCTCCATAGGTTTTCGATGCAGATGAAGTCTAACATTCAAAGGAGGTTTTAAAAAACGTATGAGCGTTGAGTTGATCCCATCGGTACAAGTGGCCACCAGAATCAAGAAGGGGGAGAAGATTCATCTGGTGGATGTGCGATCCCCGGCAGAATTTCAAGCTGTGCATGCCGAGGGAGCGATTCTCTGTCCTTTGGATCGGCTGAATCCCCGGGAATTGGCCCAGAAATTCGGAATATCCTCCAGTTCCCCTGTGGCCTTACTATGTGCTTCCGGAAATCGTGCCAAAAAAGCGGCGGAAAGGTTTGTTACGGAAGGCATTCCCCATTGCCTGGTGGTGGAGGGCGGAACTCAGGCATGGGAAGCGGCCGGTCTGCCGGTGCTCAAAGGTAAGGGAATGATTTCCATTGAGAGGCAGGTCCGCATCGGGGCCGGGATCCTGATTTTGGCGGGAGCCCTTCTGGGATATTTTATCCACCCCGGCGGGTATTTTTTAAGCGGCTTTATCGGGTGCGGCCTGATCTTTGCCGGAATCACCAACTGGTGCGGCATGGGCCTCCTGCTAGCCAAGATGCCCTGGAATCAGTCAAAATCAGAAAGCTGTCGGATTTAACGGCCCGAAGCTAACGGGCTGCATTAAATCTCTTCGGTAAACGGGCCCCCAAAAGGTCGGGTCCTACCTTTTGGCCGGAGAAATAAAGTAGGCGACGAAAAACGTGGTGAGGGTGCCGAAGGTAATTCGCCAGGGAAAAGCAATATGAGGGAGCCAGTCCGGTCGGGGTAAAGGCGGCAACCCGAATAGTTTCAGAATGTCAGAGGGCAGTCCTGAGAGAACGGCGACCGCCAGGAAGCCAGCCGCCATAGCGACAAGATTGCCGGTATCACTCCCGCGGTTTTTGGTCAGGGCGCCCAGCAGAAAGATTCCCAGCAGGGATCCGTAGGTGTAGCCAAAAACACCTAGGACGATGGGAAGGATGCGTGAAGTGGGATTGGAAATGACCACCCAGGCGGTGGCGCCCCCGATCAAAACAAGAATTCCGGCAAAGGCCACGGTGGACCACCGGGCGGCCCGAAGGGAATCGGGGTTTTTGCAGCGTGGGGCCAAGAAAGGCTCGTACCAGTCGCGCACCCAGGAGGTGGCCAGGGCGTTCAGGGCGGTGCTAAGTGATCCCATGGCAGTGGCAAAAATTCCGGCAATCAGCAGGCCACGAAGTCCGGGGGGGAGTTGGTTGAGGATGTAGTAGGCAAAAACATGGGCGTTTCGTTCCGGAAGGTGGGGGTCCGGATTCCGTTGGTAGTGGACCCAAAGGAGAATACCAATCGCGAGAAAAGCGAAGACGATGGGAAGGTCGGCCAGACCTGACGCCACCAGGGCCAAGCGGCTTTTAGCGGGATTTTTGGCCGTCAGCATCCGCTGTACCATGTCCTGGTCGGTGCCATGGGTGGCCATGGTGACGAAGGTGGCGGCAAAAAACGCAGTCCATACCGTATACTCGGTTTCAAATACCGCTTTCAGTGTGCCCCAGGGATTGTCGGGAAAGTAGGGGCCCAGATTCCAGAAGGAGAGATCCCCGGGCTGTTGCAGCATCCCGTGGATGGTGGACAGACCGCCCGGAATCGATTTCAGGAGATGCCAAATGACAAAACCCAGCCCGGAAAACATGACACAGGCCTGGATGACATCCGTCCAGACGACGGCCTTGATTCCCCCTGCAGCCGTGTAAACGGCCGTCAGGGCCACCAGCACAAAGAGAGCCAAAAGATAGATAGCCAGCTCCACTAAGGGCTCCGGATGAGAACCGGTGACCATTTCATAGCCAAGGACCAGAACGATGGCCGCCACGTAAAGCCGGGTGCCGCTGGCCAAGGCCCGGGTGATGAGGAAGACGGCGCTGGCGGCCTGGCGGGAACGCGAGCCGAACCGTTTTTCCAGGAATTCGTAAATGGAGACCACGCCGTATTGGTAATATGGCTTGATAAAAATCCAGCTCACCAGAAGCCGGGCCAGGATGGTTCCCAGCGCCAGTTGGGCGTAAGTGAAGTTCCGGAGTTCATAACCCTCCCCGGGGGCTCCGAGAAAGGTGGCGGCGCTGATCTCGGCGGCGAGGATGGAGGCCAGAACCGCCCACCAGGGCATCTGCCGGCCGCCCAGTGCATAGTCGCTGAGCGAAGTCTGCTTGCGGGAGGCGGCCAGACCAATGCCGATCATCGCGGCGAAATAGGCCACGAGAATCGTGAGGTCTAGCTTGAGGGGCGTCATGGGCATTTAAGGGAGATTCCAGGTCGATTTACATTGAAGGTAAGTCGACTTAGGGAGGAGTACATAGACGGGTTGATCCTTGGGGGTGCAGGTCCGGAACAATGTCTCAAAATCCTCCCGTAAGAGGGTGGTGCATCCGGTGGTGGGATGATCGTGGCCGCGGGAGAGATGAAAAAAAATGGCACTGCCAGCCTTGGGTTGAACGTCGGGGGGCGCGTTATGCCGGATGAAGATTTTCAAGGCATGGGCGGGATCGTTTTGGCGCATACGATCGTAGAGGTGATTTTCCGGAAATTCCTCGTGGGTGGAGAGTATGAGGTGGCGGTTATAGTTCGTGGATTGGGGATCCTCGATCCAGAGATCCCGGTCCGTGACCATCCGGTAGCGCCAATCGGGAAAGGGGCTTTGCGCTTCCGAACCATACAAAATGGGTCCAAGCAGGAAAATTCCGGCAGGGGATTTTTTATCCCCTTCGCGTTTCTGGGGTCCCTCCTGAGGCGGGTGACATCCCCGACCCCAAGCCAGTCCGCTTCTTCCAAGATTCGCGCAGAAAGACGGGGTGATGGAGGTCCAGGAATCCTTCCCGGAGGTTCTGCGGTAGGCTTGGATTTGGGTTTGGGTGGAGTTCCAGCTTACGGGCACGGCCAGGATAAGCACTTTTGTTTCCGGTGGAATCGGGGCGGCCCTGACCGGTGAAATAAGGAGAAGCGGGAGGGCGAGTAACGGAAGCCGCATGACCCTCAACGACGAAAGCGACCTCGCAGATTTCCCAGAAAAGGGGGCAGGTAGAAGGCAAAATACCCGGCAAGCCCGGCGAGGATGCCCGGGAGTAGCATGGGTTCAAAGAGGGCGGGGAGAAAGAGAAGGCCGGAACTGACGGCGGCCACCCAACGAACGGAGAGAGGAATCGGAATGGGGAAGAAAAAGACCTTTTGATCGGGCAAGGTGGTGGCAAAGGCGAGAAAGAGGGAGTTGTGCAAATAGAATGGGTTGACCGGTGCGGACGGAACGAGAAAGGCGGTGGCGACGACGGCCAGAACGCCAAGCAGGAGATAGAGATTCAGATGAAACGAACCCCAGACTTCCTCGAGGGCATCCCCGATGGACCAGAGAAACCAGAGAAACAAGAGAAGAAAAATGGGATGAGCGGAGGAAGGTGGAACAAAAAGAAAGGTGATCAGACGCCAGAACTCACCTTGAGCGACGAGGGAGGGTTCGAGTTTCAAGATGGAGGTGAACCCCGGGGAGGCCAGATTGAGGAGCCACGCACCGGCATTCATGGCGACCAGCCCCCGGGTGAGATAGGGGACGGCCCAACGTCCGAGATGATGTTCGAGTGTATCAGTCCAACCAGCGGGGCTCATGCGCCGGGAAAGCCGGTCAGGGCTTGAGGGTGATCTTTTTCCAGTTCAGGTGCTGGGCGTGGGCGTATTTCTCAAAATCCTTCTCGTAAAGGATCAGGACCGCGCGGACCACGGCGGAGTCGTCCTCGAAGCTGATCTGGGCGACGAAGTCGGGGATAATGTCGAGTAACCGGTGCGTGTAGATGATGGCAAAAGCGGAGGCGGCAGCCGCGGTATAGGGAATGTCCTGGTAGGCACCTTCGGCAAAGTCCTCCACCACGTCGGCCAGAAATTCCAACTGGTCGACCAGGTGGGGGAACTTGGGGGCGTGGATCTGGGTGAATTCGGCCTTGAGGATGGGTAGACGGTGCAAAAGGTTTTTCATGATCCGCGGCGTCACGCGCGAGGCACCTCGCTGGGCAAAAAAGGCAATCTCGGCCATGTCCTTATCCTAAGGAATGCGGGGCGGACGGCAAGCGGAGGTGGGGATGGTGCGCCGTTGGGCAATCCAGCAAAGTGAGGCATGGCTGCCACAACCGAACTCCCGTCGTCGGCACAGAAAATCCCTACTCGTGCGGAGGTGGCTAGGGACGACACCTGGGATCTTACCCAGCTTTTTGCGGAAGAATCCGCCTGGGAAAAAGGTTTGGAGGCACTCAAGGCAAAACGTGGGGTCATGATCCAGTGGCGGGGAAAACTGAAAGAGGCGGGCGCCTTGGCGGATGCGCTCAAGGAGGAACGTGGAATCGATCTCCTGACGGAGAAACTGGGCCAGTATGCCAGCTTGAGGGTGGCGGAGGACGGGGGGGATGGAGCGGCACAGGATCGAGCCTTGCGCTTGGAACACCTGACGACCGAACTTTCGGAGGAAACCGCCTGGTTCATGCCGGAGTTGATGAGGATCGGTGATCCGGATTGGATTCAACTGCTTGCTGATCCCCGTTTGCAGGAATGGCGAGGCAAGCTCGAGAGGATCCGCCGGTATCGTCCCCACACCCTGGCGGAGGGCGAGGAGAGGTTGATGGCACTCGTGGCCCCCAGTCTGAATGGTCCGGATGAAATTTTCTCCCAACTGACCAACGTGGATTTTCAATTCGGCACGGTGCGGGATGAGGACGGGCGGGAGATTGAATTAAGCCACGGAACGTTTGCCTCCCTTTTGCAGCGCAAGAACACGGAGGTGCGGAGGACGGCCTGGAAGCAATATTACACCGAGTTTGCCCAGCATGCCTTCACCTTGGCGGCGACCTTGGCCTCTTCCGTTAAAGCGGATGTTTTCCGCGCCAAGGCCAGGAAGTATCCCAACGCCCGGGCGAACTCCCTCTTCCACGACCGGGTTCCGGCTTGCGTTTATGACAATCTCGTGGGGACAGTGCGGAAAAATCTCGGACCTCTCCAGCGATATCACCGGTTGCGGAAACGAGTTCTTAAGTTGGATCGTTTGGTGGCGGCGGACCTGCAGGTGCCCCTCGTGCAGAAGGCCCAGAGAAAAACCACCTATTTGGAGGCCGCCCGGATGGTGACCGAGGCTTGCCGTCCTTTGGGGGGTGAATATCAGAAGATTTTGGCCAAGGGCCTGGTCCATGACCGTTGGGTGGATCGCTATGAAAACAAGGGGAAACGAAGCGGAGCTTTCTCCAGTGGCAGCTATCAGAGTCCGCCATACATCCTGATGAACTACCGGGAGGATGTTTTGGGGGATGTGTACACCCTGGCCCATGAGGCGGGTCATTCCATGCATACCTGGTTGAGTCACCGAACCCAACCGTTTCAGGATGCGCACTACCCGATCTTCTTGGCTGAAGTGGCTTCCACGCTCAATGAAGAGCTGTTAACCCATCATCTTCTCCAAGGGGAGGCAGCCAAAGATCCGATGTTACGGGCTTATATCTTAAACCGTCAGATCGACGATATTCGGGGAACGCTCTACCGGCAGGTCATGTTCGCCGAATTTGAGGCCGTGATTCATGAGGCAGAGGAAAAAGGGGTGGCTCTCACACTTGATTTTTTCCGGATCGCTTATCGAAAACTTCTGGAAGTCTATTTGGGGGAGGAGATGGAAATCCAGGCTCCCTTGGAATTGGAGTGCTTGCGCATCCCTCATTTTTACAGTGCTTTCTACGTTTATAAATATGCGATCGGGCTTTCGGCCTCCCTGTCGTTATCCCGCAAAATATTGGCTAGGGAAGACGGGGCGGTGGAGAGAGTGACGGCCTTTCTGAGTTCGGGGGGGTCGAAGCCCCCGCTGGAAACATTGAAGATGGCCGGGGTGGACATGGAAAGTTCTAAGCCCGTCGAGGCTGCCCTGGAATTATTTGACCTGCGGGTGGCGGAACTGGAAAAAATTCTTGGATAAGCCTGTTTCGTCCTCTTGCTCTTCGGGAAACGGAGAGACAGGCTGGCAGGATGAAACCGGAACCGACTTGGCTCAGAGCCCACTGGGGAAACCTGATCATGGCTTCCTGGTTGGTAGATCCGGTTCTCGTGGCGGGAAGCATTCCGCCAGGCTGTGAGCCGGATCTTTGGAACGGCAGGGTGCCGCTCAGCTTGGTGGGGGTGGAGTTTACCCAGGTGGCCGTCAAGGGAACGAGTTGGCCTTGGCATGACCGGTTTCCGGAGGTGAATCTGCGGACCTATGTGCAGGGACCCCAAGGACCGGGGGTGACTTTCCTGGGGGAGTTGGTGCCCAAGTACTGGGTCGCTTGGATGGCAAAACGAACTTTTGGGGAACCTTATGCAAAAATGAAGATGTGGACGGAAAAAAGGGTTCGGTTAGGTGAGCCGGAAGTCACCTATCATTGGGAGACACCAGAGCGGTCTAATCGTTTCTCCATGAAAGTGGCCGCCGAGTCGATGGAAGTGCCCCCAGGTGGATTGGAGGAGTTTCTTTTGAGCCGACATCGCGGCTACAACGCGAGAAAAGGGGGGACAACCTATTCGGTCAACCATGAGGCATGGAAGATCAGGGAAGTGCGTCGTTTTGCGGTCGATTGTTCCACCGGATCACCGTTTGGGGCGGTGTATGGGGCGATTTTCCGAACCGAGCCCGACTCCGTTCTGTTCTCGGATGGTTCCTCGGTCTCAGTGGGTTATCCACGACGGTCCAACCCTTGAGGCATCGAATCTGCACCGTGGGCCGAGCCGGGGGTTGGGCCGGGGAGGCGGTTTCCGAGTACATGAAACGGATCCAGCGTTTTGCCGGAATTGAGCTTCTTTCTGTCCTCGAGGGTTCTAAAAAAGAGATAGAACTTCAGGAAAAGTTTCGGGACTGCTGGAAGGTTTGCCTGGATGAAACCGGGGACGCCAAAAGCACGGCTGAGTGGTTGAAGGATTGGGAAAAATGGGAGCGTGCAGGGAGGACAAAAATCGCCTGGATCATCGGCGGGGCAGACGGCCACAGCGTGGCGTTCCGCGAGAGTTGTGATGTGGTTCGCTCCTTAGGGCCGCAGACGATGTCCCATGACCTGGCGTTAGTCGTGTTGTTGGAACAAATTTACCGCTTGGAGAGCTGGAGAACGGGACATCCATATCACCGGGCATGAACTGGCACGATGGCGACGAGACCGCACGGGCTCCAAGAACGGTAGGCAAAGGGCTGATTTATTTTAGCCGTTCGATGAGGTGGCGCTGCCCCACCTGTGGGGAGAAACCAATTTTCCCTCCTGTACGTCAGGTGCGGTCCCTTCGGGATTGGTTCACCCCCCTGGATGGATGTCCCCAATGCGGCTATCCCTACGAACGGGAGGAGGGTTATTTTTTGATGGCCATCTGGGGTGTGAATTACGGTCTGATCGGACTGGGGGCGATGTCCCTCTATTTTATTTTACGCATCAACACGGACTGGAATCCTTTTTGGCTATTTTGCGGCACAGTTTTACCGGCACCTTTTGCCTGTATTCTTTTTGCCCGACACGCCAAGTCCATGTTCTTGGCCTTGGATCATTTTTTTGACCCCCACTTACGCACACAAAATACGGAAAAAAAGTCGGAATAGCTTGTCATCATGTCCTCGGGAGGCTTCAAATAGCTACCGCATGGCTGCAGGACCGGTTTCGAAATTCATCGACAGGCATTATCGGCATTTCAACGCTGCGGTGGTGAGGGATGCCGCGACGGCTTACCGCAAACTTCTCGACGACGGCGGAAGAATGTTGGTCACCCTGGCGGGGGCGATGAGCACCGCCGAATTGGGAATTTCCCTGGCGGAAATGATCCGGCAGGGAAAAATCCATGCGATCAGCTGCACCGGGGCCAATCTTGAGGAAGATGTTTACAATCTGGTGGCGCATGACCACTACCGCCGGATCCCCGGATACCGCTATCTCACCGGGAAGGATGAGGAAAAGCTGTTGAAAGATCACTTAAACCGCGTGACCGACACCTGCATTCCTGAACATGAAGCCATGAGGAGAATCGAGGGCACGATTCTGGAATTGTGGAAACGAGACGAGAAGGACGGACTACGAAAATTCCCCCATGAGTATTTTTACGAAGTTTTGCAAAAGGGTCTTTTGAAGAAATACTACCAGATCGACCCCAAGGACTCCTGGATGATGGCGGCGGCTGAGAAAAATCTTCCGATCATTGTTCCAGGATGGGAAGACTCCACCTTGGGCAACATGTTTGCCGCAGCCTGCATTCAAAAAGAGGTGAAATCACCCACCCTCATCCGGAGCGGGATTGAATACATGATCCAGTTTGCGGACTGGTATCAGAAAACTCAGAAAACCCCGCTCGGCTTTTTTCAGATCGGGGGCGGAATCGCCGGGGATTTTCCAATTTGTGTGGTGCCGATGCTGCATCAAGATTTAAAAAAGACGGGGGTGCCACTCTGGGCTTACTTCTGCCAGATCAGCGATTCGACCACGAGTTACGGATCCTACTCCGGCGCGGTTCCCAACGAGAAGATCACCTGGGGCAAGTTGGGGGTGAATACTCCGCAATTCGTGATTGAATCCGATGCGACGATCGTGGCTCCGTTACTTTTTGCCTACGTTTTAGGACAGTAAGCATCCACGGTTTTCATCTTCTTGGCTCAATCGGTTGCCAAGGATCACCAATCCTGCCAAGGATTGAGAATACCAGGGTCTTAGGTTTTTACGCCGGCGCGAATTTCAAACAGGGAGGAAACAGACTCCCCATTATGGATGCGCTGAATGGCATCCGCGAGCAAAGGCGCGACACAAAGAACCTTGGTCTCCACACCGGGTATCGCGTTCTGCGGGGTGGTGTTGGTGGTAATGAGCTCCTTGATATTTGCCTTTCGGAGTCGTTCCAACGCCATGTCGCTGAGCACGACGTGGGGGATTCCCACATAAAAGTCTTTCGCACCTTCCTTACGAAGAAGATCCACCGCCGTGGAGATGGTTCCTGCCGTCTCGGTGATGTCGTCGACCAAGAGAATGTTTTTTCCTTTGACTTCACCGATCAAATTCATGGATTCGGTCTGGGTGGCGTTCAGTCGGCGTTTACTTACGATGGCCAGGCCACAGTTGAACATCTGGGCGTAGGCGGCGGCCATCTTCATCCCCCCCACATCGGGTGTGACGACGACCAGATCGGGAATCTTCTTATCGGCGATGTATTTGTAAAACACCGGCGCACAAAAGAGATGGTCGACGGGAATGTCAAAGAATCCCTGAATCTGCTGGGCGTGAAGATCCATGGCGAGGACCCGGTTCACCCCCGCCGCCACCAGAAGGTTGGCCACCAGTTTGGCGGTGATGGGGACGCGCGGTTGATCCTTGCGGTCTTGCCGGGCGTACCCAAAGAAGGGAAGGACGGCAGTGATCCGGAAGGCACTGGCCCGGCGGGCGGCATCCACCATGATCAGCAGTTCCATCAGGTTTTGGTTGGTCGGGGGGCAGGTCGGCTGGACGATAAAAATGTCATTTCCCCGTATATTTTCGTCGAATTTGACGAAGGTTTCGCCGTCCGGAAAGGAGGTGACGGTGGCCCGACCTAACGGAACCTTGATGCGATCGGCGATCCGCTGGGCCAACTCGCGGTTGGCATTGCCGGTAAAGATCTGAAGCTTGTTGCCAAAAATAGAGGGCACGGATGTTTTATAGGTTCAACGGCATGGGCGGAAAAGGGGGAAAGACCGGGTTATTCGCCAATGATCTTGATGAGAACACGCTTTGCGCGTTTGCCATCAAACTCGCCATAAAAAATCTGTTCCCAAGGACCAAAATCGAGACGCCCCCCCGTCACGGCAACGATGCATTCCCGCCCCATAATGGAACGCTTGAGATGGGCATCGGCGTTGTCTTCGGCACCATTGTGGCGGTACTGGGAGTGGGGTTTTTCCGGGGCGAGTTTTTCCAGCCACGCTTCAAAGTCGGCATGCAGGCCGGACTCGTTGTCGTTGATGAAGACGGAGGCGGTGATGTGCATGGCATTCACGAGACAAAGGCCCTCCCGAATTCCGGAACTTTTGAGGGCCTTTTCGACCTCCGGGGTAATGTTGAGGTAGGCGCGACGGGTGGGGGTTCGGAAAGTGAGTTCCTGACGGAAGGACTTCACGGATGGGGAAGCGATTCGATGGCTTTAAGAACAACCGCACCCTGATCCGAGGTGGATCCCTTGGGATCCCGCCAGACGAGTTTGCCATCCCGAAAAAGAAACGCGGAACGCTTGGCAAAACCAAAAGCCATCCCCTCCACGCCAAAGGCCTGAATGATCTTGCCCTCCTGATCGGCCAGCAGGGGATATGGGAGCTTTTGGCGGGTCACAAATTCCTTCTGGGAGTCCGGCTTATCGGCGCTGACTCCGATGATTTTCACCCCTTTCTTGGTCAGCTCGGCACTGGTATCACGAAGGCTGCAGGCTTGGGCGGTGCACCCCGGGGTGTTGGCCTTCGGATAAAAGAAAACCAAGAGATACCCTTGGGATCCGTACGCGCCCAAATCCAATGACTTCCCATCCTGATCGGGGGCGGTCAGGGCGGGTAGGGGGTCACCAATCTTGATTCCGTCCCCAGCTTGAGCGCCAGAAAGCCATCCCATGGTAAGCAGGAGAACGGGAAAAAAGAGGATCACTTGCGTGGCGGGTGGGAGACGTCCGAGATCATTTGTTTTTCCAAGGCCTGCAGGGTGTTCCGCGCCTGGGAGAGATCACGGGCCTTGGTCAGATTGACGGCCATGTCGGCAAGATCCGGCATGGAGGAACGAAGTTGATCGGAAAGTTTCTCGGCCTGTTTCTTCGCCTCGGCCAGATCCCCCTTGTCGACCGCAACCCTGACTTTCTGCAGGGTTGAAGTGACCGGGCAGGCTTCAGAATAGATGGGGCAAACGCCGGAGGACATGGGGCAACCCCGCAAGAAGAGGAAAGCGGCAAAAAAACCGACCCCCGCGGCCACGAGAAGGGGAAGAAGTTTGGCCCCGCAGCAAGAGGAGGCATTGGACGGGGAGGCGGGGCCTTTGGAAGGGGAGGGCTTTTTTGAATTTTTAGACATCCGCAAATTCAAGCAGACACAGGTGGAGAGTCGAGCATCGGGTGTTGGCCTGGGCTTACAGACCCCGCCGATAAAAAAAGGGCGGACCCTATCCGAAATCAATCGGTCTTGGGTTTTTCCGAAACCGCCATGCGGTATTTATGATAAGCCTCAAAGGTCCAGGGATAGAGCGTTTCGGCAATCTGACGCATGGCGGATCCCAGTTCACGGATTTCCTGTTGGGCGTGGTCATCCTCGCGCAGTTGCAGGAAATGAATGAGATTGTGCAAGTCGCAGTTGACGTAGACTTCGGTGAAAATACTTACGGGAAGGACCATGCGGGCCAGCTCTTTGGCCACCCCTTGCTTTAAAAGGTTCTGATAGGTGGCATAAGCCGTTTGATTGAAATCCTCCACTTCCTTGGTGAGAGCCGGGTGATTCAGGGACTCGGAAACCTGGCTCCCTTGCTTGTTCTTGGCGTCGGCGGCGCGCCATTGTGTGGGGACGTAAAAGTCGTCGGCCAACTCGGAGTAGCGACCGCTCCATTCGTTCAGGCGGAACGTCCGATGACGGACAAATTGTCGCATGATAAAAATCGGCATTTTGATGTTGTAGGTGATCGAGCACTGCTCAAAGGGGCTCGTATGGCGGTGTTTGTAGAGATAGAGGAGAAGTTTTTTGTCCTGATCCTCCCCCTTGCTCGGGCTTTTGTATGAGATCCGGGCGGACTCCACGATCCGCAAGTCGGTGCCCAAGTGATCGATGTATCGAACATACCCCTTGCCGAGAATGGGGATGGTATGGCCGGGTTTCATCAAGAAAGGAAGACAACCGAACGGGAGTGGACCTGCCCAGCGGAAAAGGGTGGGGGTCTGATTAAGTTGTGAAAAGCTTGAGCTGTTCCCGGAGACGCGCCATCCGTTCCGAGGCCTCTTTTTCAATTTTCCGCCACTCTTCGATTTTTTCCGGTGGTGCCTTGGCCGCCATCTTGGGGTCGGAGAGTTTGGCGGATTCCCGGGCCCGGGCGTTCTCGCAGGCAATCATTTCTTTTTCCAACCGCGCCCGTTCCTTGGCCGGATCAAGGAGTCCTTCCAAGGGTAAATAGAGTTCCCCCCACGGGGTGGGAGTCATGGGAGCCTTGGGGGAAGTTTGGACTGTTTCCACGGATCCGCATTGGAGCAGTTTGGCCAATGTCTGCAGGGATTCATTGGAATGGCTCGCCCCTTTCGCCGGGATAAGAAGAAACCTGAGTTTCTGCGAACCGGAGAGACCGAACTCTCCACGGAGCTTTCGGCCGGCATCCGCAGTGGCATAACAAGTGGAGGCCAGTTGGGCTTGGGCTAAATCCCAAACGATCTCGCCTTGTTTAGGCCAGCCGGAAAACTGGATGGTTTCCTTGCCCAGACCGAGGGTGAGCCAGAGTTCTTCGGTAATGAAAGGCATGTAGGGGTGGAGTAGCCGAAGGACCCGGGAGAGCACAAAGTCGGCGGTGGCCAGCGTGCCGGTCCGGGTCGGCGAAGAGGGATTGAGGAAGTCTGCCTTGGCCGTCTCGACAAAGCGGGCGCAGAACTCGTCCCAGACAAAGCCGTAGATGGCTTGTGCGACTTGGCTGAACTCGTATTGGGTGTAAAGCCGATCCAGTTCTTTTTCCAGCGCGCCCAATTTTTCCAAAAGAAAATCGCAGAACGGAGTGCGGGCATGCTTGGAAGGGTCGGCTTTGGGGTCAGAAGGCCCCTGCTGTTGGCGAAACCGGCACGCATTCCACAGTTTGTTGGCGAAATTCCGGCCCTCTTCGATCTGTTTTTCGTCATAGCGAATGTCGGTCCCCTGAGGGGCGATGCGTAACAGGCCGAAACGCAACCCATCGGCCCCATATTTGGCAATCAGATCGAGTGGGTCGGGGGAGTTGCCCAGGGATTTGGAAAGTTTCCGGCCCTTGGCATCCCGGATCAATCCGGTGAAATAGACGTTGCGGAAGGGGAGCTCTCCCATGTATTCGAAACCGGCCATGATCATGCGGGCCACCCAGAAAAAAATGATGTCGGGTCCGGTGACGAGATCGGTAGTGGGATAAAACTTTTTCAGCTCCGGCGTTTTCTCCGGCCAGCCCATGGTGGCGAAAGGCCAGAGCCACGAGCTGAACCAGGTGTCGAGCACGTCGGGATCCTGACGCCAATCCGGCCCCGGCGATTCAATCTGACAGCGCATCTCCCCGTCGCGGTACCAAACCGGAATCCGGTGGCCCCACCAGAGCTGACGGCTGATGCACCAGTCTTGGAGATTCTCCATCCAGTGGTCGTAAACCTTGGTCCAGCGTTCCGGAAAGAAGCGGAGTTTTCCTGAAGAGACGATGATGCGGGACTTGTCCGAGCTCGGGTAGCGCAGAAACCATTGCTCGGAAAGGCGTGGTTCCACCGGCACATCAGCCCGCTCGCTGTAACCCACCTGATTGACGTAGGGTTCCTCTTTCTCGAGCAGGCCGAGTTCCTTCAGTTGTTCCGCCGCTATCGTGCGGGCTTTGGCCCGGTCCAAGCCGGTCAGGCCAGAACCTGCCAGAGCGTTCATCAAGCCAGATTCGTCGATCACCTCCACGGTAGGCAGTTGGTGCCGCTGGCCGATGAGAAAATCGGCAGGGTCATGGGCAGGAGTGACCTTGAGAACGCCAGTGCCGAACTCGAGATCGACATGTTCATCCCCGATGATCGGGATTCGACGTTGTTCCTCGGGAAGTTCAGGGGGAAGAGGGCGGATGGCGTGCTGACCAATGAGAGAGGCGTAGCGGGGATCCTTGGGATTCACGGCGATCGCCGTATCCCCGGGAATGGTTTCCGGCCGAGTGGTGGCGATGGTCAGAAAACGGTCCTTCTGTCCGGCGATTGCTACGCGGAAATGGTAGAGGAGGCTTTTTTGCTCCTTCATGACAACTTCCTCATCGGAAAGGGCGGTGCGCGACACGGGGCACCAATTGACCATTCGGCGACCCCGATAGATCAGCTTCTTTTGAAAAAGGTCGACAAAGACCCGTTGCACGCAACCGGAGTAGGCGGGATCCATGGTAAAGCGCTCGCGTGACCAATCGCACGAAGCGCCCAGTTTCTTCAGCTGTTGAATGATGATGCCACCATGCTTTTCCTTCCATTGCCAAACCTGCTTAAGGAATTCTTCGCGTCCCATGTCGTCCCGGTGTCGAATCTTCCCTTCTTTCTTCAGGGTCCTCTCCACCACGGTTTGGGTGGCGATGCCGGCATGATCGGTTCCCGGAAGCCAAAGAACCTCCTGACCCAGTAAGCGGGCCCGGCGGGCGAGAATGTCCTGGATGGTGTTGTTGAGGACGTGGCCCAGCGTCAGAATGCCGGTGACGTTGGGAGGGGGAATAACGATCGAGTAGCCAGGTTTGGCCGACTGAGGATCCGCCCGGTAATCGTGGCGCTCCGTCCACTGGCGGTAGAGACGATCCTCCACTTTGGAGGGTTCATAGGCAGGTGCGAGTTCCGGCATGAGGGCAGTGAGATTGCCCTCACTTTTGCCTCAAGAAAAGCCTGTGGGTTAGTCGCCCTGCCCGGCCCCGTTTCCCGAGGCGGCTGGTTCGGGCGCCGCCGCGGTGGCGGGAATAAATTGCCACCAGTGCTGTTCGTTGATGGCGTAGATCGGCTTGTAGTGCTGGATTTGGGTTGCCGGCCATACGCTTTTGATCTGGTTGTCGAGAATCAGGCACTGGCCGCCGTAGATGACCCCCAGAATGCAGTGTCCAACCCCAAGGTTGAGGTCTTTGACCACCAAAAGGCGTAGCTCGTCCTGGGTAAAGCCCAGCCTTTTGAGGGCATAATATTTGGCAATGGCATGATCCTCGCAATCGCCACTGACCCGACCCGGAACGATGTAGTCCGGCGGCTGGGTGAACTGGACAGGGGTGTTCCAAAGATCCGGCACACCCCAGTTTTTCTGGTCGGGAACATAGCGCATGGAGTTAAACGTTTCGTTGGTTTTTTTAATCATCGCCAATCGGTCGTCCGACTTGGTTTTTTCGATAAACTCCGCCCACCCTCCGGCAAAGGGAGCCTGGATGTCGGCCTGCCGATCCAGTTCCGCCTGAACCGAACCCAGGATTCCCGTCCATTTGGGGAATTTTTCAATCGGGTCCTGTTGAATGACCTGATACTGACCGTCCCAAGCATGGGAGGTGCCCGCAACAAAACAAATCCCCCACAGGGCCAGCCATGCGGTTCTCATTAAGGGATCATACTCCAATAACTCACGAAGGAAATACTTGAGCCACCCCATCCCTCTGGGGGATAGTTTCTCCCCAATCAATTGGACCCCCTCATGGCCAACACCCCAACATCCGCCCCTCAAGATCCCTCCAAATTAAAAATCACCGGGCCCAAGGTGCCGGATGCCCCAGTCAAGCGACCTGTCCGATTGTCGACGGTGGTGGCGGGGATTTTTCTAGCCGCTTTTTCCGTGGCGGGTTTTGCGCTGATTTGGAACCAAGCGAGCCAGGACATCAAAGATCAGAAGTCGGAACTACAGACGGAGATGAATCTGATTCTTCAAAGCAGGATACAGGAGATAGAACATTGGTTGGATCATCAATTTGATGTTCTGCAGGCGATCAGCACGAATGAGTCTCAAAAAATCTACATCGACACCTTATTGGATGATAAGGCGCCGGCGGACCGAAAGGAGGGGTCGGAATCCTTTTTGCGTAACTATCTCAAACGAATGGCAGAAGACTACGACTTTATCACGCCTCCGAGAAAACTGGAGATTGAAGCCAATGTAGTACGGGATGGAATCGCCGGATTGGCCATCTTTAATCATCAAGGCGAGGTGATCGTGGCCAGTGAATTTGTTCCGGCATTCAAGGAGGAAAAGTTTCAGGACTTCATGCAGAAGAACAAGGGCCGCCAGCGTGCTGTTTGGAACCTGCATCTGGACAGGGAACATCAACCGAGCATGGGATTCATGGTCCCCATTTATCCTGTTGATGCAAAAGACAACGCTCAGCCCATCGCGTATGTCGCCGGCATCAAGCAAGTGGCGAAGGAGTTGTATCCTCTCCTACAACAGGATGGAGATCCTGATAAAAGTGCTGAAGTGTATCTGGCGCAAATCAAAGAGGGGACAGGGGACGGTAGCATTCAATATTTATCTCCCCGACTTTTGCCCAAGCCGAACGGCACCAAACCTTTCTCCGGAGATGAGCCTAACGATCCCTCGACGCGCGCCACCGCCTTTGCCATCAGCAAGCCCGGCGGATTCGCCATTCTGCAAAGCTACAACAACGTGAAGAGCATCGTGGGCGGAGCCAAGGTCGAGGGAACACCTTGGACTCTGGTACGAACGGCGGATTATTCCGAATCAGTTGGCCCGGCGGTTAAAGAACAGAGGAAGGATCTTATCGGATTCGGGCTTTTGTTGGGCATCGCCATCGTTTCCATGGTGGTTGCCTGGAAGCATGGAGCGGAACTACGAGCTTCAGCCGAAGCCCAGCGTTTAAAAATTGCGGCGGAGCGCTTCACGGGATTCTCTAAATTCCTCCGGGTCATCACCGATAATCAACCAACCGCCATTGCCGCAGTGGACGCGGGTGGGAAGTACAGTTTTGCCAACCGCACCTTAGCTGAATCGGCTGGCATTACTCCGGAGGAAGTAGCCGGCAAGACCATGCCGGCGGTCATCGGACCGGTACGGGCCGCGGTCTACCAAAAGCTTAACAAGCAGGTGATCGATGATCTCTATCCCGGTTGGCCGACCGATAAGACGGAAGGGAAATGGCAGCCACAGAAGGGCCGTCATGAATTCGAGGAAGGCGGCAAGAGAAAATACACCAAGACCGATCACATCCCCTTGCGGGCGGACCGCGACCACCCTCCTGGGGTGCTGTTGATTGAGCAGGACATCACCGAATTCATCACGGAAAGGGAACGCCGGGAGCGGATGTTCCGTGGTCTGATTGAGGCGTTCGTCAAGGAAGTGGATGGACGGCAGTCGGAAGCCGCCCGCACCAACGGCAAGTTGATTGCCAAGCTGGCACGTGGAGCGGCGGATGAGATGGGATTGACCCCCAGCGAGGCCGAGACGGCGGAATTGGCCGGCGAGTTGCTGAACCTAGGGACGGTCTCTCTCCCGCACGACCTGTTAAGCAAGGGGGGCAATCGGAATGATGACGAAAAACGCCGGTTGCGCGAAGCGGTGGTCCGAAGCGCCGATCTTTTGGCCGGGCTGGAGTTTGAGGGTCCGGTGGCTGAGGTTATCCGGCAGGCGCAAGAGCGGGTGGATGGAAGCGGCTTCCCCAACCGTTTAAGCGGGGATTCCATCCTCCCGGCCGCCAAGGTCGTGGCGGTGGCCAAACGGGTCATTGATCTGTTGCAAGGCCAGGAAGGGCCGGTCCAGTCGCTCGATCAAGCCCTGAAGACGGTAATGGCCGAGGCAGGGAGCTCTCTCGACCGTGGGGCAGTGGCCGCTCTGGTTGACTTCCTCGACAACCGTGGCGGGCGCGCGAAGATCGGGTTAGGATAAATCCTTTAGTACTGCACCCGCACTTGGCTTATTAGGCATTTAGACTTTAGCCACGCAAAAGACTGCAAGCCTCTGCGGTTCCCTCCATACCTAAAGCCTAAAAGTCTTACTGCTTCTCGGTCTGGACGATCAGTCTGGAATCAGGCTCTGCTCGATGGTGTCGTCGAAGCGGAGGTTAAGAAGTTTCCAGTCGCCCCCCACCGGACTGTAGTAGACGAACTGCCAGCGGAGCGGCTTCTTGGGGTGAAAGCTGATGTACGTGATATAAAGCACCCGACTTCCCACACTGCGATTATCATAAAGTTCCTGCCCTTGAAGAGGACCGAAGACCTCTAGGCCTTTGCGGATGTTGCCGACGAATTCAGGAACGGCGGCAGGGTCGGAAAGAGCGGGGTTGTTGGCCACCAAAGCTTTAAAGCTTTCGTCGACCTTGCCGGCCTGAATGCCGGCAAAGAAGGCCTCGAGCTGCTTTTGTACCGGGCCAGGTGGAGGTTTGTTGATGGGATTGCGAGGCAACAATTGGGGGATCAGGGTGGTGACTTTGGGGAGATTGGTATCCGGCGTTTTATTCGCCGGGGCCGACCATAGAGACGGGGTGGCAACGATCAGAAAGAGGAAAACTTTTTTCATGAGAGAAGCTTTTGGATTTGGTGCAACCCATCATGAAGGATAGGGGCGCCGTGTGCAAAAAAGATTCTGCGTATCGGAAGACTCAGGAGGTGGGTAAGACTGGTCCGTAAAAGAGTGGAATCGGTGCAATATTTCTCCGGGAGAGGCATGAGGGGATGCGGAGAGAGATGAATCAGGGCATCGCCCACCACCAGGGTGCCCGTGGCAGGATGAAAATAGGCGGTTTCCTTATCCCCCGCACCCGGAAGCGGGATGGCTTGAAAAGAAGGGGGTTGATTGGACAAACGGGCGTTCCAACCCTGCACGAACGTTTCGGACTGACGGTCATGATTGGTGTTGGTTTTTACAATCTCGACGACCCCCTTTGGTTTTGTGTTTTCCCGTGGCCAATCGATGGGATCAAAGAGGATCGTGACCTCCGAACTGAAATAGGCGGTGGACCAGAGTTCCGCCTTACAGGCGGGGTCGTAAGCGTGCCAGGTGAAAAAGCCCTCTCCGTGATCCTGGAGGGGTTGGGAATGGAGACTCAATGGGGCAGGGTGGCCGTGTAATCCGAGGGCGAAAGTAGTCCTGTGGGTTTGGGCTGGTCTGGTTTGAGACGAAAGAGCCAACCCTGTCCGTAGGGTTCACGGTTCACCAAGCCCGGATCCGAGTGGAGGGCGGTGTTGGCCTCCGTGACCTCGCCGCTGACCGGGGAATAGATATCCGAGGCGGCCTTGACACTTTCCACCGTCGCGATGACCTCGCCGGCGGCAACCTTTCGTCCCGGCTTGGGAAGTTCGATATAGACCACATCGCTCAGCTCCGACTGGGCGTGATCGGTGATCCCGACTGTGGCGGAATCCTTGTCCAGCCGAAGCCACTCGTGGGTTTTGGCGTACAGAAGATCGTTGGGGGTGTTCATTTCTTGGGGATGAATCTTCGGGGGCATACTTTGACGGGGACCCGACGTCCCCGCACTTCAAATTCCAAATCTTGTCCACAGGCCGGGGCGGGAGTTGTGATCAAGGCCAAGGCAATCCCATGGCCCAGGGTGGGGGAGGGGACCCCGCTGGTGATCACCCCGATCTTTCGGTCTCCCTGAAAGACGGGGTAATCGTGCCGAGGCGGGGGTTGTCCCGGTTGCCCCTGCAAACCGACGCAGATGCGCGATGGACCGTTTTTCTTTTGCTGTTCCAAAACCGATCTTCCCGGAAAGGAGCGTGGCCTGCTTAGATCCACGAAAAACCCCAGACCGGCCTCCATGGGGGTGATTTCGGGGGAGAGATCCTGGCCATTGAGGGGAAAGCCGGCTTCCAATCGAAGACTGTCCCGTGATCCGAGCCCGCAAGGGAGGAGCCCGTCACTTTTCCCTGCCTCCATGATGGTATTCCAGATCACGGGACCGGCGGAAAGATCCGTAAAGATTTCAAATCCATTTTCGCCAGTATAACCCGTGGCGGCGATGTAAGCTTCTCGTCCGGCGATACGGTATTGGGCGATCCGGTTTCGCGCGGGAGGCGCCGGATTGTCCCGATCTGCATGGCATAAGCCTGAGAGAATGGAGCCTGACTTAGGCCCTTGGAGAGCCATTCCCGCGGCGCTCCCGGGTGCACCTGTAAAGGACACCCCCTTCTTGCCAGAAGCGGTGAGGACTTGCAGATCCTCATCGTGCCGCGATGCGTTGACCACCAGAAGAAAGTGTTCGGGATCCAAGCGATAGAGGAAGAGGTCATCGATGACCCCGCCCTGATGGTTCAAAAGAAAGGTGTAATGGCCTTCCCCGTCTTTGAGTTTGGCGGGGTCGTTGGCGAGGAGGGACTCCAAGGCCTGGAGGGTCCCTTTCCCGCGGGCATGGATTTGACCCATGTGGGAAATGTCGAAAAGTCCGGCAGCATGGCGGGTGGCTTTGTGTTCGGCGAGAAGCCCGCCGTATTCCACCGGAAGGTTCCACCCGGCAAAGGAAATCATCCGTGCACCGAGGGCCAGATGACAGGCGGCGAGCGGGCTATGGGCAATGGGTGACATGAAAGAGCGAAAGTAAGGTCTGATATTACCGAGTCAACGATCTCGCGATCCATGATGCGAACAGGTAGAACATTTCCATGTCACCAACCCCTCTACGACTTCTGGATCTGATGCGGCAGACAGAGGATCCGCAGGTCATCAATCTTGCTGCAGGAATTCCCTCCCCTGACTTCCTGCCCTTGGATGCCCTGAAGTCGGCTTTGGAGGCCGAGGTGCAATCCCGAGCGCGTGAGATGTTCAGTTATCACCGTCCGGAGGGAGCGGCGCCGCTTCGAGAGGCCATTCGGGACTATCTAAAGATTCGGGGAGTGAGTGTCACGGCAGACGAAATCCTGGTCACCACCGGATGCTCCGGTGCTTTGGCGTCCATCATTGGGACCGTGCTTAAAAAGGGTGACACGGTGGTCTGCGAGGCCCCGGCTTATTATGGACAGTTGGAATTGTTGCGGGGTGCAGGGGTGAAGTTTCGCACGGTGACCACCGCGGTGGGGCAAGAGCCTGATCCCTCCAAGTGGGAGAAGGTCTTGAAAGCAAAACCCAAACCCAAACTTCTGGTGGTCACCTCAACACTCTCCAATCCGAGTGGAGCCACGTTACGGGAGGAGTGGAGACCCAAGATGGTGGAGATATGCCGCAAGGCGGGAGTCTGGATTCTGGAGGATGACATCTACGGGGATCTCTTGGGGCGTGCTCGACCCAAGCCGCTTCGCGCGTTTGACGATGGATCGACCGTTCTTTACGCCACCAGTTTCTCCAAGACCGTCGCTCCAGGTCTGCGAATCGGGTTCAGTCTCCCCGGAAAATGGATGGAGGCGGCGGCGGATCGCCAATGCAGGCAGTCCATTCACGGGGCGGTGCCACCAGAATATTTAACGGCGGCATTTCTGCGGTCCGGCCGGATGGAGGGCCATCTGGAGATGTTAAAGACCGTCTATGGGAAACGAAGGGAGTTGGCGGGAGGAATCCTGGCCCGCGAGTTGCCCCAAGAATTTCGGGCCGACGATCCCGGTGGTGGCTACATGCTTTGGGTGCGAGGTGGAAAGTCGGGCATCATTGAACAGGTCAGGAAAAAATGCCTGGATTTGGGGGTGGCGGTCGTGGGAGGAGGAATTTTCTTTGCCACCGCGCCCAAGGAAGCCTGTTTCCGTCTGAACTGTGCCCGGGCGACCCCGGAGGACCTGGCGCGTGGAATCGGGATTTTTTGCGAAGCACTTAAGGCCGAGTCGGCCCGAACCGGTGCACGTAAAAGCCAGACCTAAGTTTGGGTTCAAACCAGGTGCTTTTGGGCGGCATGATCTGATCAGCGTCCGCCACGGCCAGAATCTGGTCCATCGAAACCGCGGGAAGACTGAAAGCGGCGGCGGCCTGACCCGAGGACACCTTTTCCTCCAGCATCTTGGTACCATGGATTCCTCCCACAAAATCAAGCCTGGGGTCGGTGCGGGGATCTTTGACCTGGAGGGAAGGGCCCAGCAGCCGGTCCTGAAGGGCGGAGGCATCCAAGCGAGCCACCGGGTCTGATTTTGGGTCCGCTTTCCAGGCCAATTGATGCCACTTCCCCCCCAGAAAGAGCCCGATTTTTCCTGTCTCATCGGGCGGCGCCCCGTTGGAGGAGGTCACGGTGAAGGATTGTTTAGCCGCGGCGAGCAGAGATTCCGGGGTTAAGGGGTCCAATTTTAGAACCAGCCGATGATAGGGAAGAATGCGAAGTTCCGAGGCGGGAAAGTAGACTGTAAGAATCCCATGAGGGCCGGGTTTTTCTCCAGCGAGGCGGGCGGCGGCTGCCGCCCGATGGTGGCCATCGGCAATGTAGGAGCGCGCGACTTGCCGAAAGAGTGTCACGATTGCTGCGGGGTTCGGGCAACGCCAGACGGTATGAATCACCCCTCGTTCATCGGTTACTTCCGCCAAGGGTTTTTTTGTGGACTCGATTTCATCCATTTGCCGGGTCAGTTCAGGGAGGTCGGGATAGGCGGCCAAAACAGGGCCGGTTAGAGCTCCCAGGTGACGAATTAAGGTCACGCGATCGTCTTCTTTGTCCGGCCGAGTGAACTCATGTTTCCGCAACTGACCGGAGGCGTAGTCTGAAAAATCGGCCAAGGCGGCGAAACCCCTTTGGCGGTGGGTCCCGTCCACCATACGAACGAGGTAAATGGCCGGGGCGGATTCGGGGAGCAGGGCATGAATCTCAATCAAACGGTCAAAATTCTTGGCAGCCTTGATATAGACCTTCGGGTCGTTAAATTTCACCGGGTCGGGAAACTCAAGGTCGGCCCGATCCACCCGTAAGAGGGTATCGGGGTGGCCGTTGGCCAAAGCACGGGATTCCGAGCGGGAAACGATGTCATACGGAACACAGGTGATTTGAACCGCCCGCGAGGGATCGACCGCGAGTGCCTCAATCGGATGAATCTTAACCATGCGGAATCATGGGGCTTGGCCTTGAGGTAGAACAAGGCCGAAGACATGGAAGCGGGGTTGAACTTGGGAAAAGTTCTGGGTTTAATCCTTCCAAGTGAGACATGATCCGATTCATCTGGCGGGACGATTCTTTGTGCTTTTGAGTTTGGTTTCCTTCTTTCTTCCGTGGGTTCGGATCTCTCCCGATGCGCTCCGCCAAAACACCATGGAGGTCGTCCGGAATCTCGCGAAAGGAAGCAAGGGGGTGGGGCCGACCATGCTTTGGATGAGAGGAGAGGAGTGGGGGGAGATGTGGTCGGATCCCGTAGATGGTTTTTCCGGATTCCAGTTGGCGTTTGGGGCACGTTCAGGGACTCCCAGGGTCAAAGCGCAGCAGGAGCTCGCCTCGGTGGCGTTGGATGGAAAAGAGAACCGACCGCTTTTGGGGTGGTTGATGCTGATCCCGGTGTTGACATTTCTGGCTTGGGTGGCGCTGACCTTGCGCGGGGTGTCGCTTGGCCTGCTTGGCCTGACGGCTTTGGGTTTATTGGGAATGTACGGGGTTCTGCGGTGGAAAATGTCCGAAGCCTATACGGACCGGTTGTTGGCCCAGCTTCAACTCGGACCGGGGTGGTGGGGAACAGTCTACGGGATTCTGGGACTGGGATTCGTCTGCCTGATTCTCATGATCAAGGGGCGTGGCGGACGCCACGCCTCCGAAGTCAGGATGTTTTAGTCGAATTTTTTCCCGAATCCTTTCGGTCGGCATCCTCGACGGCGTTCTTCATCTCTTTCTCAAAATCCTGTTTGGCGCGGGAAAACTCCCCCAGGCTACGGCCGATGGAGCGGGCGAGTTCCGGTAACTTTTTGGCGCCAAAGAGGAGAATAATCACGAGGACAATCCAGAACCATTCCGAACCTTGAGGCAGACCAAGGGCGAGGGGAAGCGGGATCACCATGAATCCAGCTTATGTGGTGTGGAGATGGAGGCAAGTGCGGGGATCAGGGAATTTCAGATGGAGATATAGAATGAGGACAAGAGATGGGGCTAAAGGCCAAGGGCCTTGCGGGCGGCATCGAGGGTGGGGGGAATCGGAGCGGGGGTCTTGGAGGCCACGCTCATGGCGGTATCGGGATCTTTGAGTCCATGACCGGTTAGCGTCATGGTGACGAGGCTGTCTTTAGGAATCCAACCGGCGGAAATGGCCTTCTTTAATCCAGCCACCGGGGCCGCACAGGCGGGCTCGACAAAGATTCCCTCGGTGTTGGCCAGAAGTTGGTATGCCTCCAAAATCTCTTCGTCGGTCACCTTATCGATCCGCCCGTTGGATTCCTTGGCCGCGGCGAGAGCCCCAGGTCCGCTGGCGGGATTGCCGATCCGGATGGCGGTGGCCACGGTTTGGGGGTCCTTGATGATATGCCCATCGACCAAAGGGGCCGCACCGGCCGCCTGCCAGCCCAACATTCGGGGGCGGGGTCCCTTGGGAATCGCTTCACAAAAACCCTTCCAGTACGCGGTAATATTTCCGGCGTTCCCAACAGGCAGAAAATGGAAATCCGGTGTTTTTCCTACCGCCTCGAGGATTTCGAAGGAGGCGGTCTTTTGTCCCTCGATCCGGACGGGGTTGATGGAGTTCACGACTTCGACCCCTGGGAGGTTGGACATCTGACGGATAAGGTTGAGCGCGTCATCAAAATTTCCCAGGATAGGAAGGAGTTTGGCTCCGTGGATCAAAGCCTGGGTGAGCTTGCCCAACGCAATTTTTCCCGAAGGGATGATGACGGCGGAAGAAATCCCGGCCCGGGCGGCGTAGGCCGCCGCAGAGGCTGAAGTGTTTCCCGTACTGGCGCAGATCACCACTTTGGCACCTTTTGCCACCGCGTGGGTAATGGCCATGGTCATGCCGCGATCCTTAAAGGAAGCCGTGGGATTCAACCCCTCGTACTTGAGACGGAGGTCGAAATCGCCCCTGAGGGCGGCCACGAGGCGAGGGGCAGGGAGAAGCGGCGTGTTGCCCTCCAAAAGAGTCACGGCTTTGGCGCCGGCAGGAAGGGGGAGCCGGTCGCGGTAAGCGTGGATAATCCCCCCCCAACTCATGCCAGATCCTCCACCCGAAGAATGTGGGCGGGTTGGCGGGAGTTGGGAAGTTGGGAGATGGAGGTGATCGCTTTATGCAGGGCGGCCTCCGAGGCCTGCTCCAGAAGAAACACCAACGGAACAGAACCGGCCCCATGCGCTTCGGGTTGCAATACGGAGGAGATGCCGATTTTTTCCGCACCAAAAATACCGGCGACTTGGGCCAGCACCCCGGGCCGGTCCTCGACTTCCAGGCGCACATAAAACCTTCCGGAGGACTCTCCCTTCGCAATGAGCATTTTTTTGTTGTCCGACTTGGGAAGGGTGGGCCCCGGGGCTTTATCCCGCAGGTGCTTGGCGGCTTCGGCGAGATCGGCGAGGAGTGCGCTGGAGGTGGCATCCGGCCCAGCCCCGCGTCCGGTGAACTGAACCGGTCCGGAGAGGTTCCCGATCAGGCCGACAGCATTAAAAACCCCGTGTACCGAAGCCATGGGATGCCGGGATGGGAGCAACGTGGGAGCCACCCGAACCTCCACCCGATCGACTCCCACGGGACGAACCATGGCAAGAAGTTTGATGACATAACCCAACTGGCGGGCGAAGGAGACATCCTGGGCAGAGACATGTCGGATGCCCTCGACCGGAATATCCCGGAAGACCGGAAGAAATCCGAAGGCGAGCAGGCAGAGGATGGCGGCCTTGTGGGCGGCATCGATGCCATCCACGTCCAAGCGGTCGTCGGCCTCGGCATAACCCAGGTCCTTGGCTTGTTGTAGAGCGCTTTGAAAGTCGGACCCATTCTCGGCCATGCGGGAGAGGATATAGTTTGAGGTTCCGTTGATGATGCCGTGTAGACCCAAGAGCTGATTGGCAACCAATCCTTCCCGCAAGGCTTTCAGGACAGGAATTCCGCCCGCCACGCTCGCTTCAAAATAGATGGGGGCACCGGACTTTTGAGCCAAGGGGAGCAACTGCAATCCTCGTTCGGCGAGCAGGGCCTTGTTTGCGGTGACCAACGGCTTTTTCGCTCGAAGCGCAGCTTCTGCGATTTGATAGGCATCCTCGGTCCCGCCGACCAGTTCCACGACGATCTGGACCGCCGGATCAGAAATCACCTTTTTCCAGTCGTCCACCAGTTTAACGGGCAGGGGATCGCGGGTTTTGGTGGGATGGCGAACCGCGATGCTTTTGATTTCCAGGCTGACACCCAACCGATCTTCAATCAGAGCGTTGGCCTTCGGTAGGTTCCGGATCAATCCGGATCCCACCGTCCCGCACCCGACGAGGCCAATACCAATCATGTCCATCCTCTGATTCAACCCAAGGTCGCCCTCCGTCTCAAGCACGGGAAAGGATCAGGTTGCAGGAAAATGGGTTGGATTCGGGGGGGGAGGTCGTAAAGAATGCTTAGGTGAAATCCGCCCAGGTTCCGTCCTTTCTTGCCGATCTTCTGCGTGCCCGTTCGCCTTCGGGTTACGAGGTGGAGGCTCAGGCGGTTTTTGACCGTTATCTCAAACCCCATGCCGATCATCTGGAGAAGGACCCTTTGGGGAATCGAATCGCCTCCCTGAATCCCAAAGGAAGTCCCACCGTGATGTTAGCGGGGCATATGGACGAGTTGGGGTTGATGATCGTGTATATCAACAAGGAGGGTTTCCTCTATTTTGACACCATCGGCGGTCATGACCTGTCTGTGATTTCTGGACGGCGGGTGGTGATTCAAACCGCCCAAGGTCCGGTCTACGGGGTGACCGGCAAGCGGGCGATCCACCTCATGGAGGAGGACGACCGCAAGAAGGTTCCCAAGAAGCATGAGATGTGGATTGATATTGGGGCAAAGAACAAGGCGGAGGCTTTGGCCCGGGTGGCTATCGGGGATGTTGCTACTTATGACCATGAATTACAGATGTTGGGCGGCTCTTTGGCCACCGCCCGGGCTTTCGACAACAAGGTGGGGGCCTATGTGGTGGGGGAGACTTTGATCCGCCTGGCCCAAGCTAAAAAGAAAATTGCCGCCAAGGTGGTGAGCGTGGCCACGGCCCAGGAGGAGATCGGCGTCCGGGGAGCCACCACCTCCGCCTATGCGGTGCATCCGCAGTTGGCGGTCGCGGTGGATGTCGGGCATGCGACGGATCATCCCGATTGCGACAACCGGAAGTATGGCGAAACCAGGCTGGGGGGCGGACCGATTCTTTGCCGTGGGGCCAACATCAACCCGGATGTATTCAGCCGCCTGAAGCGGGCAGCGGAAAAAGCCAAGATCCAGTACCAGGTGGAAGCAGATCCTAGACCCACGGGAACGGATGCGCGGGCCATCCAAATGGTCCGGGGTGGGGTGGCCACCGGGTTGGTGAGCATCCCCCTTCGTTACATGCATACCCCCAGCGAGGTGGTCGATCTGCAGGACGTGGAACGTTGTGTCCTCTTATTGGTGGAATTCATTTCCGAACTTAAGCCGGGGGATCACGGCCACTGGTGATTTCGGAAACCCGCCCTAGCCCTGGCTTGGATTGGGGTGGGTTCTGGGGTTAGGATGCGGGATGGTACGCGCAGGCATTGTCGGACTTCCCAATGTGGGCAAGAGCACCCTCTTTAACGCGGTCACCCGCACGCGCAAAGCCCAGGCCGCCAATTACCCTTTTTGCACGATCGAACCCAATGTGGGGATGGTGACCGTACCGGATGCACGTTTGGATTGGTTGGCCCAGATGTCCAAAAGTGAAAAGACACTCCCAGCCACCATCGAGTTGGTCGATATCGCGGGGTTGGTTAAGGGCGCCAGCCAAGGGGAGGGATTGGGCAACCAGTTTCTGACACATATCCGGGAAGTGGATGCGATCGTGCAGGTCGTCCGCTGCTTTGAGGATCCGGACATCCACCACGTGGCCGGGTGTGTTGATCCGCTGCGGGACATTGAGACCATCGTGACTGAACTGGTGCTGGCCGATTTGGGATCGGTCACCAAACGTTTGGAGAGGCCCGGCAAAGCAGCCAAACAGGGGGACGCCACCGCCAAGGCGGAGTTGGCGTTGCTGGCGAGACTCAAGGAACATCTGGACAAAGGATCACCTGCCTTGACCCTGGAAATGAATCCAGACGAGCAAAAACTGGCCAAAGGTTTTTTTCTTTTAACCTCCAAGCCGACTCTTTTTGCCTGCAATGTGAAAGAGGAGGAGTTGGGGGCGCTCACCAAGGGTGAGCGGACGGGTAAAACCGGGGAACAGGTTAAGAAAGTGGAGGAATATTGCCGGACACGTCTCTCCAGCAAGGCGGTGATCGTCAGCGCCCAGATTGAGTCCGAACTGGTGGACCTGCCTGAGGCGGAGGGCAAGGAGTACCTGGCAGGGTTGGGGGTCAAGGAATCGGGGGTGGGAGCATTGATTCGGGCGACCTATGAGCTATTGGGGCTACGCACTTACCTGACCACCGGTCCCAAAGAGACGCGGGCTTGGACGATCCACTCCGGGGACAGGGCGCCCCAGGCGGCCGGGGTCATCCATACCGATTTTGAGCGGGGATTCATCGCCGCCGAGACTGTGGCTTTCTCCGATTTGCAGACGGCTGGGACCATGCTGAGAGTGCGGGAGGCCGGGAAATTACGGGTCGAAGGCAAGGAGTATGTGGTGCAGGATGGGGATGTGATGGAGTTTCGTTTTAACGTGTAGGATAGCCATGGCCAAAAACTTTCATGTCGTCCGGCATCCGGTGGTGCAACACAAGTTGTCTCTGATGAGGCGAAAAGAAACCAGTGTCACGGAATTTCGCGCCTTAGTGGGCGAGGTGGCCATGTTGATGTCTTATGAGGTTACCTGGGATTTGCCTTTGATCCGTAAAAAGATCTCCACTCCGCTTGAGACACTTTCCGCTCCGGTTCTCAAGGGCGAGAAGTTGGTTTTGGTTCCAATTCTGCGTGCAGGCATGGGAATGCTTGACGGCATGTTGCATATTTTCCCCTCGGCCCGGGTGGCGCACATCGGGATTTACCGGGATCATCGCACCCTGGAACCGGTGGAGTATTATTTCAAGGCGTCCAAAACTCTGCGGGGTCGGGATCTGATCCTGCTTGACCCCATGTTGGCGACCGGAAACTCAGCGGTGGCGGCCACGGATCGCCTGAAGAGCGCCAAACCCAGATCGATCCGCTTCATGTGCTTGGTGGCCGCGCCTGAAGGGGTTCGTTGTTTTCAAAAGAATCACCCCGATGTGCCGGTCTATACGGCTGCACTGGACCGAAAGTTGAATTCTCACGGCTACATCTTGCCGGGATTGGGGGATGCGGGGGATAGGATCTTTGGGACGATATAGAAAAGCAGTCCGTGCCCAGGCCTATCCGAGCTAGGATGTGGTTTGGTGGAGCAGAATGACACCGAGAATCACCAGCGATAGGCCAAGGATTTTCAGCCAGGTGAGACTTTCTCCAAAGTAAAGGATTCCAATCATTGCGACCAAGGCGGTCCCTGCGCCCGACCAAATGGCATAGACCGTTCCAACCTCAAGATGTTTGAGGCAAACTGACAACAGGGCGAAGGCCGAAAGATAAAACACGACAACACCCAAGACGGGCAGGGGACGGCTCATAGCATGCGATAACTTCAGACAGACGGTGCCGCAGACCTCCAGCAAGATCGTAAAGAAAAGAATGAGCCATGGATTCATGTCCCGAGTTTAGGACGAGATTCTGGCGCAGGAACATCCCTGAAATGAAAGTTTGGGTCCGATCGGTCCAGAAGAAGGGTTGGTTTGATGGGGGTTTAGGGTTAAAAACAGAAGGATGAGGTTCTGCCGCAGGGTTTTTATCTTTGCACTGTGCGCCACGCTAGGCGTGGGTTGCGGTAAGGACGGGCAACTGAAGGAGGCCAAAAAGAATGTCGTCATGGTAGAGGTGACCTCCCAGACGTGGGATTACCGGTTGCCTTGGAATCCGGGCACGGTGAGTTCCGCCCGCGGAGCCGGTTTTGTCATTCGGGGAAAACGGGTCCTGACCAACGCCCATGTGATCAGCGGCGCACGCTACATCACAGTCCAGAGGGAGGCGGACCCGCGCAAGTATCCGGCCAAAGTGAAGTTTGTCGCGCATGACTGTGATCTAGCCATCGTCGAGGTCGAGGATCCTGAATTTTTCAAGGGCACAACGTCCTTGCCTCTCGGGGATATCCCCGAGCTGGAGTCGGTGGTGAGTGTTTACGGGTTTCCCATCGGGGGGGATCGTCTTTCCGTAACCCGAGGAGTGGTCAGCCGAATTGATTACAATGCTTACACCCATTCCGGCCGGGAATCCCATTTGGCGATCCAGATCGATGCGGCGATCAATCCCGGAAACAGCGGGGGACCGGTGATGCAGGCAGACAAAGTGGTCGGAGTGGCCTTTCAGGGATTCCGTGGCGATGTGGCGCAAAATGTGGGTTACATGATCCCGACTCCCGTGATTCGCCGTTTTCTCAAAGACGTGGAGGACGGAAAATACGACCATTATGTGGATATCGCCATCCGCTGGATGACGCTCGAGAACCCGGCCATGCGCAAGCATTTGGGAAGGCCCAACGACGGCCTGGGGGTGGTGGTGACCGATATCTTCTCCGAGGGATCGTCCGATGGCATTCTGCAAAAAGGGGATGTTCTTCTTTCGATCGATGGACACCCGATCGAAAGTGACGGATCGGTGCGTCTTCAGGGACAACCCGTCCAGCTGGAGGAGATCGTGGAGAGAAAGTTTGCGGGCGATCCCGTGGAGCTGGAGCTTTGGAGGGATCGAAAACTCGAGAGGGCCACCATCAAACTCCGGCCCGCGGAAATGTTCTCCATGTATGAGATTCTCTATGAGCCACCCCCCCGATATGTGCTTTATGGAGGATTGGTCTTTCAGCCTCTGACCGCCAACCTGATGGGGGTCTTGGCCGGATCGGCCGATCTGCGTTTACGGCAAACGTACTCTCTCTTTGGTCAGGACCAGATCTACCGGGAAACCCCTGAACCGGTGATTCTTTCCTCTGTTTTGCCGGATCCTTTAAATGTTTATCTGCGCGGTCTTGCCGGACAGGTGGTCAGGGAGATCAATGGGAGAAGAATTCGCACCCTGGCCGATGTGGAGCCGGCCTTGAGGCAAGGCGGGGAGCGGACGGTCATTCGCTTTGAGGGGGATCAGCGGCCAGCAGTCCTGAAGAAAACAGACGTGGACCAGGCGACGCCCAGAATCATGGCGCAGTATGGAATTCCCGAGGCCAGTCGTGCGGAGGTGGACGGGCGCCGTTTGGCCAAGGGATCTTTTTCGCGAACGGAAAGCAAATGAGCTCTTTATTCCGTTTCCTGGTGATGGTTTCCTGGTTCACCGTGCAATCTGGAATCGCGGCCGCACCCAACGAATCCCGGGGTTCCCTAGTGCGAGTGAGAACCTCCATTCAACCTTATGACCAGTTTCGTCCCTGGCAGAAGAAATCTCCTTTTGGCTTGAGCGGAACCGGCGTGGTTTTGTCTGGAGGCAAGGTTCTGGTCACGGCTTCCTTGGTGGCCAACCGCACGGAGGTAGGTTTGGAAAAACCGGGTTCTGCAGAGAAATGTGCCGCGGAGGTTGAAGCCATCGATTACGAGGCCAATCTGGCCTTGCTCAAACCGACGGATGCGGAATTTTTAAAAGGTTTTTCGGGGGTGCCTCTGGGCACCAATCTCAAGGCAGGGGACACGGCTGAAGTTTGGCAGTTGGAGCGCAACGGAGAGATGTTAAGGAATCAGGCAGAGATTCTTTCCGCGGGGGTCGGGCGTTATCCCTCGGATGAAGCGGGATTTCTGGTTTATGGAGTGCGAGTTTCCCTGCCCAAGCGGGATGATAGCTACACCCTTCCTTTGATGAGAAACGGGATGCTCTCCGGCATGATGATGGCGTACGACCGTGATTCCCAAGAGGGAACCGCCATTCCCATAGCCATGATCGAGCATTTTTTAAAGGACTCGGCCGACGGGAAGTATGAGGGATTTCCCACTTTGGGTGTCAGCTGGTCCCCTTTGCGCGATCCGAACTTGCGGGAGGAGGTGAGGGCTCTCGTTGCCGGGGGAATTTTGCTCACCCGGGTCAATCCCTTAGGAACTGCAGGTCGTGCCGGATTGAAGGAAGGGGATGTGCTGTTGTCCGTTGATGGATTCAAACTCGACGAGGATGGCAACTATCGTGACTCTCTGTATGGCCCCACTTCGATCGGGAACCTTGTCCGAACACGTCCGTATGTTGGGGCGAGTGCCAAGTTCATCATCTCGAGGGACGGAAATGAAATGGAACTGTCCGGGAGTTATGACCGCAGAGCGCGGGATGAGGTGGCGATTCCCACCCTCCAGTTTGATGTGGCGCCCCGATATCTCATTTTAGGCGGGTTGGTCTTTCAGGAGCTGACCGGGGCCTATCTCCAAGAATGGGGGGACAAATGGTCGGAACGGGCCCCGCAACGCTTGGTCCAGCTCTTCAGCTTTCAGCAAGAAATGAAGCTGGATCCAAAGAAGAAGGTTGTTTTTCTCAGCCAAGTTTTACCCTCCTCGATGACCGCCGGGTATCAACACTTATCCGGCCTGGTTTTAACAGGATGCAATGGAAAATCAGTGGGCAGTCTGGAGGATTTGGCCGCGATCGCGGATGCGACCCCTGAGGGGGATCTGGTGTTTGAGTTGATGGATGACCCCGGGAAACTCGTGCTCGAGGCCGCCGAGGTCAAATCCGGCAGCGGGAAGCTAGGGAAGGCGTACGGAATATCCGCCCTGCGGAAATTATAGGGGAAGAGGGTTGGCTTAGTTGGGGCCGGGGATGACACTGTCACCGGGCAGAACGGGTCCACGAACCTTGACCAGCTCGCATACATCCATGGTTTTGGCCGCCTCTCCAGGGAATTCCACCACCGCAGACCCATAATCCTTGTGAGAAGGTTCTTTTTGAATCTGAACAAGGGTGCCCTCGCGCATCTGTTCGTCATAGGCGGAGACGACCTGATCCCCCGGTTCCAGGGGGCCCAGAAACTGCCAAAAACAGTCGTCCAACATGCCGTTGGTTTCTTTGAGATTTTTCCGAAGATCCTCCTCCAACTCATCCGGTTTCACGGCCTTCATGAGTCCCTCGATCAGGCGGGTTTGCCGGTCTAAGATGGCGTACAGCCTGCGCTCCGCCTGTTCGATTCGGATTTCATTGGCCGTCATGGCAAGCCCCGAAGGGGAGGCTGGGGAGCTTTTCTTTGGAGTAATCTTTTTCATGGGACGAACGAGAAATTAGGAAATGCGAGGTTCTTTGGCGAATCCCGATGTTTTGGGGCAGGCGTGGCATTCCGCTGTGGACCGGAGCGGGCCATCCAGGAAAACATCTCGGTGGCTGTCTCCATGAAGTGCATGCCGTCCCGGCTGATCTTGCCGAATTGGCCATAGCCGTGGCCGAGAAACACTCCTTCCACGCCGGCATTCCGTGCAGTTTGGAGGTCGACCTCGCTGTCCCCGATAAAGAGGTGGCGACCACCGGGAGCGCGCATTCGTCGGAGGGCCAACCGAAGTGGTAGGGGGTCGGGTTTCCGCGCCGTTTCCTCCCCACTGACCACCACCTTGATCCAACTTCCCCATCCCAACTCCTCCACAAGTGCCTGAGCCGATCGGCCATCCTTATTGGTGCAAAGACCCAACTGCCACCCCAAGCATACGAGTTGCCGCAGGCCTTCCCCGACTCCTGGAAAGGGAAGAGTTCCTCCTTTCGGATTCGATCGGTATTCGTGAAGGTATTCGAGGGTGAGGCGCCTCGCCAAATCTTGATCGGCAGGATTTCCGGTGGAGATCCATGCCCTTTCGATCAGAGTCCGTGGACCTTTTCCAATCAGCTCCCTGGTCTTGGACAAGGAAACCGGAGGACGACCGTGGTTACGTAAAACTCGTCCCAAAGCCCGGGTGATATCCGATAATGAGTCGGCGAGAGTTCCGTCGAGATCGAACACGGCCCAACCACTCAGTCTTTGTTGGGAGGAGAGCACCGGTAACCAGGATCAGCGCCGACGGAGCAACGAAGAACCGGTCATGGCCGAAGGTTTGGACAGGCCGAGCATTTCGAGCAGGGTGGGGGCGACATCGGCCAGAATTCCATCGGCCATCCGATAGTCCTTGGAGTCGGGCGCCACGTAAAGACAGTGAACCAGATTCGTGGTGTGGGCCGTGTGCGGCGATCCATCCGACTCTCGCATTTGCTCGCAGTTGCCGTGATCCGCTGTGACCAAGGCCTTGCCCTGCACCTTGGTCAACGCACCCAAGACCCGTCCCACGCAGGCATCGATCGTCTCAACCGCCCGAATGCCAGCCTGAAGCACACCGGTGTGGCCGACCATGTCCGGATTGGCGAAGTTCAGAATGATGAGATCATCCAAACGTTTTTCGATCCGATCGACCACCAGGTCGGTTAGGGGAATGGCGCTCATTTCGGGCTGAAGATCGTAGGTGGCGACCTTGGGGGATGGAACCATCACGCGTTCCTCGTGAGGATTGGGGGATTCCTTGCCTCCGTTAAAGAAGTAGGTGACGTGGGGATATTTCTCGGTTTCGGCCATCCGCACCTGGGAAAGTCCTTGCGCCGCCACCACCTCGCCCAAAAGGTCCTTCATCTCAAGGGGGGAGAATAGGTGTTGGATTCCCAGGCGGGAAAAATCCGCCTCGTAGGGAGTCAGGGTGAAGACCTTGACCCGGGGAACCCGGTGCGAGGAAAAGGAAGAAAACGAAGGATCCGCCAAGGCACGTACCATCTGGCGCATGCGATCCGCACGGAAATTGAAAAAGAAAAGTGTATCTTCATCCTGCATGATCGGGCCGCTGGTTCCTTTGATGCGCACGGGCTTGATAAATTCATCGGTAATCTCCTGAGCGTAAGATTCGGCCAAAGCCTCAGCTCCATTAAGGGATTCCGTGCCAGCTCCCTCGACCAAGAGATCCCGGGCCAACTGAACCCTCTCCCATCGCTTATCCCGATCCATGGCGTAGTAACGCCCGACCACCGTCACGAGACGACATCCCGGCAAGGTGGCTGACTTCTGTTCGATGGTCCTGACGAATTCCCGACCGGAGGTTGGGGAGCAGTCGCGCCCGTCCGTGATGGCATGGATATAGATCTCCCGAATCCCGGCCCGAGAGGCGATCTCCATCAAGGAGAGAAGGTGGTCGATATGGGAGTGCACGCCGCCATCCGAAACCAGTCCGATCAGATGGAGGCGGTGAGATCCGATCGAGTGGAACGCCTTTTGCAGGATTGGATTATTCGGTAGTTGGCCTTCCGAGATGGCGAGGTTGATGCGGGTGAGTTCCTGATAGACAATGCGGCCGGCCCCGAGGTTGAGGTGACCGACCTCGGAATTTCCCATTTGGCCTTCGGGTAGTCCCACCACCAACCCGCTGGCCTTCAGTCGTGACCATGGATACTCAAGGTAAAGCCGATCGTGAACAGGGGTTTTCGCCAGAAGGGTGGCATCGCCCTGTTTCTCGGCCCCTGCGCGGCCTGCGGGATTGATTCCCCAGCCATCTCGAATCATCAGGATCACCGGCCGCTTCACCCCCTCAACCTACCTTAAATTTGCCCCAGATCGAGGAACGAAAATCTACCGAAAATCTTTGGACGAATATCGCGAGAAAGGGGATAATGAAAAGGTGATTGAGTCTTTTGTCTTCAATGAAGGGCGCCAGGTGGGGCACAACCTGGAGCGGGAGGCTTTGCGCCTGGCGCGGGCGGACAAGGGCCTGATTTTATGGATCGATCTTACGGCCCCGACGGCCGAAGAGACCAAAGAGGTGCTGGAGTTGCTTTTCGAATTCCATCCCTTGGCGATTGAGGACTGCGTGACCCTCAGTGAGTTGCCGAAAATCGAGGATTACGAAGATTACCTTTTCATGATCATGCACAGCGTCGCGATCACATCGGAGAAGACCCTGAAAATCTCCGAACTGAATCTTTTTCTAGGGAAGGAGTTCTTGGTGACATTCCATCGTGAACCCATTTCTGGGGTCGCCTTGATCAAAGAGCGACTCATCAAGGGGACGGGTCAACCCGTCCGGGCGGCCGACCGTTTGGCTCATCAAATCCTAGATCAGTTGGCCGACTCCTACCTTCCTGTGGTCGAGGGTTTGACGGAAGACATGGAGGATGTGGAGGAGAAAGCCCTTTCCGGCGTGGGTAAAGAAGACCTTTCCAAGCGAATCTTGCGCGCGAGACGGCGTCTTTCGAGCCTGCGCCAAGCCCTGCGGCCCCAGAGGGAGGTGATGGCAAGGCTCACACGCGGGGAGTCGAAACTGATTCGGGCGATGACTTTGCCCTATTTCCGGGACGTGCAGGATGCCATGACGCAAATCGATGAGCGGTTGCAAGGTTGTAACGACCGGATGATGGTGGCTTTTGACGTCTACACCAATCGCTCGGCACACGAGGCGAACGAAGGGATCAAGGTTTTGACGGCGCTGACCGCAATCACCATTCCTCCGGTGGTCGTGGGGTCATGGTATGGGATGAATTTTCATCACATGCCAGAGTTGGAGCACCCCCACGCCTACCTGGGTCTGATGGCAATCACCCTATCCTTGATGATTGGCATGGGACTTTGGATGAAGTTTAAACGATGGTTTTAAACCGGATCCATTACGGGCGATGAAATCATCGTTTGTTGAAAAGCTCTTGGAGCGTGCCGGAAGGGTGGATCCCGGTGAAATGCAGGCGCACCTGGCTCGTTTGGCGGAGGATCGGGGTTTTTTGGAAAAAATCTTTAACACCCTGCAGGAGGGGGTGGCGGTGGTCGATTCGGAGGGCCGTCTGACGTACTGGAACCGATCCGCCAGCCGGCTCTTGGGCCTGCCGGAAGAGATGGGAGGGGGCGGTTGGAACTTAACCCGAAGTCTCAAAGGGGTGGATTGGAAACATCTTCTGCATGAAAAGAGGGTCTCCTCAGGAACCATCGGACTAAGCTATCCCGAGAAGCGAACGCTAAACTACTACCTTGTTCCCCTGGATGAAACCAGGGACGGAACCCTCCACGTAGCGATCTTTCACGATGTGACACAAGAGAGGGAGAAAACCGAGGAAGCGTTGGCGGTGGGGCGAGTGGAGGCGCTTACTCTCTTAGCCGCCGGGGTGGCGCATGAAATTGGCAATCCCCTCAACAGCATCCACCTGCAGTTGCAGGTGATGGAAAGAGATCTTCGGGGCCTCGAGCATGGTTCGGCCCAGCGAATTCGAGAATCTGTCGTGGTGTGCCAGCAGGAGATCCGGCGGCTGGACGGCTTGATCACTCAATTTTTACGAGCCATCCGCCCTCAGCCTTTGCGTCAGTCTCCGGAAGATCCGCGAGAGGTCCTGGAGGAGGCGTTGCGGCCCTTGCAGGGAGAGCTCAAGGACCGAAAGATATTGTTGGAGACCGAACTGGCGGGGGATCTGGGAAAAGTGCCCATGGATCGTGGGCAGATGAAACAAGCCCTTTACAATGTGGCCCGCAACGCGATGCAATTCGTTGGAGAGAGCGGCTTGATCCGTGTCGTCGTCAAGAGGGAGGCCTCTTATTTGGTGTGGGAATTCCGGGATAACGGCCCGGGGATCGATCCCAAACATCTCCCCCATCTTGGCCAACCATTTTTTACCACACGAGAGGAGGGGACCGGGTTGGGGTTGATGATCGTGCAAAGAATCATGCGCGAACATGGAGGAGATCTGCAGTTGGCAAGCACCCCGGGAAAAGGGGCCATGGTGAGGATGCGAGTTCCGCTCTTGGACAAGCGGGTTCATCTTCTGGAGGAAACATCCCCCACCCTCAAGGGAGAGTCCGATGTCTGATCGAAAGCCATCCTTGCTGGTGGTGGATGATGAGAAAAACACCCGGGATGCCCTCCGCAGGGTCCTGGAGGATTCTTTCGAGGTTTTTACAACAGCAGATGTCAAGGGGGCGAAAGCTCTCATGGGGAGCGAGTCGATGGATGCCGTCCTTACCGACCTGCGTTTGGGGAATGAAAGCGGAATCCAGATGTTGGATTTCTGCCGCAACGAGAAACCCCCGATTCCTTGTGTGGTCATGACGGCGTATGGATCGGTGGAGACGGCGGTGGAAGCCATGCGGAAGGGGGCTTACGACTACGTGACCAAGCCACTCGATCTGCAGCGGGTGGAAATACTTTTGCGAAGAGCCGTACGGTCGGTGCGAGTCGAACAGGAGAATATCCAGCTTAAAGCCCAACTGGGGCAGTCTTTTGGGCTGGAAAAGATCATCGGTCGATGTCCGGCAATGCATGAGGTATTGGAAAGGATCAAGCAAGTGGCGGACTCCAGGGCGAGCGTTCTGATTGAAGGGGAGAGCGGCACCGGCAAGGAGTTGGTGGCACGGGCTATTCATGGTCTGAGCCCAAGGAAAAACTCTCCCTTTGTGGCCGTCCATTGTGCGGCTCTCTCTCCCCAGTTGTTGGAGAGCGAACTATTCGGTCATGAGAAAGGTGCCTTTACTGGTGCGGTGGATCGGAGGATTGGGCGAATCGAGCAGGCCCAAAACGGCACGCTCTTCTTGGACGAAATCGGGGAAATCGATGCAACCACCCAAGTGAAGCTGCTTCGGGTGCTGGGCGAGCGAACCCTGGAGAGGGTAGGGGGGAACCAGCCCATTTCTGTGGATGTGCGTCTCGTCGCCGCCACCAACCGGAATCTTGAGACGATGGTCCGGGCAGGTAGCTTTCGTGAGGATCTTTTTTTTCGGATCCGGGTGGTGGAGATTCATTTGCCCCCTTTGCGGGAGCGTGCGGAGGACATCCCTGTTTTGGCGGAAAACTTTCTTCGCGAATTTTCCAAGGAGAATCAAAAAACCGGGCTGGAATTCTCGCGGGGTGTCCTGGAGAAGTTTAGGGGCTACCCTTGGCCGGGAAATATCCGGGAATTGCGAACGGCAGTGGAGCATGGAGTGGTCATGACCAAGGGACCCATTGTTGAACTGGCGGATTTGCCCAGTGGGATTCGTGATTTTCATGCCAGAACAGCGCCATCCACCATGGTGCGATCGGGCACATTGGAGGATCTGGAAAAGGAAGCCATCCGCGGGGCGTTAGTCGAATCAAACCACAACATTACCGAGGCGGCCAAACAACTCGGAATAAGTCGTCGCACTCTTCATAGAAAATTGGCAGAATCCACCCAGGGGGAGAGGAGGAAAAAATGAAAACTTTGCAGGATTGGGTGTATGCGGTGGAGGCAGGCTCAGTTCGTATCTGGTTGGTCCGCACGGCTCTGTTGCTGATCATTGCGGGGGTGGCGGCATGGATCGGGTTGCGCGAATTTAATGGCCTCCGAACGATGGAGGCGATGGATCTGGCCCAGCAGGGGCGCCAACTGGCTTTGGGCAAGGGATTCACCACCCAAATGATACGGCCCCTTGCTTTGTGGCAGTTGCGGGCCAAGCACGGAAATCAGGCACCCGTGGTCAATGAATTTCCCGAGACCCTCACCCCTCCTTTGTATCCTCTTGTTCTTTCAGGTGTTTTCAAGCTGGGGCGAGTTTCCAGGCTCCTCGACTTCGAGATCCCTCCCGAAAAAGTGAAGGCATTTCGTATTTATTATCCAGATTACATTCCACTGACAATCAACTTGTTAGCTGTCATCCTGACCTCCCTCTGTGTTTTTTTCTGGGGGGCCAAACAGTTTGACCTGGGGGTAGGGATCTTGGCGGCCATTTTTTTCTTGGGAAGTTCCGCTCTTTGGGATTTGGCGATTCAAGGTGGTAGCAGTCCCTTATTGGTTTTTTTCTATGGGGTCACGGGGTGGATGTACTGCAGCGTTTTGCGGTACATGGACGATCCGGATCCCGATCGTGGTTTTGGGGCCTCGCATCTGGTCGCCTTTGGCTGTGGATTTTTCGTGGGCATGGCTCCCCTGGTGCAGTTGATTCAATTCTGGCCTTGTTTGGTTTTTTTATTTTTATCAATAGTTTATCTCCAAAGGTATTGCTGGGCCCTATTGCTTGGCGCGCTCATTCCCTTGGGTTTCTTTTTCGCCTGGTTGGGGAAATTATGGCTGACGACAGGAAATCCGATCGGGCTTAACTGGGCTTATTTTCTTGCAGACTCGCCTTATTATCCGGGAAGCATGGTTTGGCGTACCTTTAGCTTTGATCTGGAAAAAACCGATGTTTGGAGGCGGCTAGGGGGCTCTGTCTTGAGGGGGTTGGGCATGATTCTGCAGCAAGGGCCAATTCTCATTGGCAGCACTCTCGCCGGCACCTTGGCGGGGGTAAGTCTTTTGCATCGTTTCCGCCTCAAGTCGGCGGGGGCGGGGAAAAACGTATGGGGTCTCTTGGCGCTCGCCTTGATCGTGGCGGGAGCTTTTATCCTTCGTGGGGGAGAGCAGGCGGGTGTGCCGATCTTTATTGTGCTTCTGCCGGTAGCTTGTGTTTATGGCTCGGCTTTCCTTTGGATTTGTATTGAGAGGTGGAAATTTCAGATCGACCTGGTGGGTAAACTTTTGGCCTGTCTGGTGGCCTTGCTGGCCTGCTGGTCTACTCTGGCCAGGCTGGCTCTGCCTGAGCCCCCCCCTTTTTCTTACCCCCCTAACTATCCGCCGATATTTGTTTTTATGCGATCGTGGTTTGAGCCCAATGAGTTCCAGGCATCCGATCTTCCGTGGGCGGAAGCCTGGTACTCCAATGTGCCGACCCTTTGGACTCCCTCAACCCGGGAGGATTTCCTTAAGATTCACGATCGTGTTACTCCGGTGTTTAGCATTCTTTTCACGCCGATGAGTTCGGATGTGAAAATGTACAGTCAGATGCTTACGGAAAATTCAGAATGGAATTCGTGGGTTGACCTGATCCGGAGGCAAAAACCACCTGACTTGCCACAGGCTTTTGCGACCTCGTTGCCTCCCAACAATGACTATTTACTTCTTTCCATGCAAAAAAGATGGAACTGATTGCCCTTTGACTTCTTAGCTAAATCAGGATGTAAACCAATGAGAGTTATTCGCATTTTCCTCGCATAACATACTACATATAGAGCCTTTTAGTTGAAATAATAGAAAAAGACACAAGATTTGGTAGATGGCTGAGCCACGTTACCATTCTTTTTGCAGGGCGTTGCTAGTCATGGTGCTCGGTTGGGTTTTTGATGTGGATTTAGGTGGCGTATACGCGCAAATCCAGCAGTCCGCCGGAGAGTCTGGAGCGAAGCCATTTACCGCGACAGTGGCCCTGCGCGAGGGTTTTGATAGTAATCCGTTAACACAGTCATACCAAAGCAATCAGCGGATAACTTCCTCCACGTACACCTCGGTCCAACCCTCCTTGGGGTATAATTATCTTGGGTTACAGGCAGATCTGGCCCTCCGCTATGATTTCAGTGGCACCTACTACCCAAGCATTAACCTGCAAAGCGATATTCTTTACGCCCAAACCTTGACTGGGCGGTACACCTATCAAATAGATCCGCGAACATCAATCATCCTGAGTGATAATTTTGTTTATACGGAGCAACCGCTCGTCAGTCAGTTTGTGCTGCAAGGAATTTCCCCAACCTTCAATACAAGCTCCATCAATAATCTGGCGACCGTTGAGGGCAATTATCGGGTCACGGACCGTCTGTCGATGGTCACCCGCTGGAACAATACCCTGATTGCGCTGGGGGGAGGGCAAAGTAACGGAAATTACATGAACAATGGTGCGTTTCAGCAATTCAGATTCGATTTTACGCCCGAGACAGTCGGAACGTTCAGTATGGAATATCAAATATACGATTATGATAATGACAATACTTTTCGAGATAACCAACAGGCTATGTTCTCGGTGGGGGCAGATCAGGTGTTTTTGCCAACGCTCTTTTTTAGTGGTCGGGCAGGTATCCAGCTAAACGACAACTTTGGCCTGGCCGACAACCCGGCAATCATCGGCCCGTATGGAATCGGAAGTGGCCAGATTGGCATTCAAGCCTATCCATTTTTCTCGTTATCCAGCACTTGGAATTACGAGCAAAAGAGTTTTGCTTCCGCCGGATTTTCCATGCAGGTACAGCAATCGAATTTGGCCAATGCGTCTGACTCGTTGGCGTATACCATCAACCTTAACTGGGACCATTATTTCACAGACAAGTTTTCCGTGATTCAGAGCTTCTTCATTAACCTTGCCACGTTTAATCCGAATCTGACCCCGCAAGAGACCCGCGATCTTTACCCTGGGTCTGTTTACCAAGGGAATGGCCAACAGACCACAGTCACATACCAGTGTAAATTTGCTTACGAACTATATCCTTACCTCTCGGCCGAGTTGGGTTGGAGTTATACAAGCTACGGCTCTTACTTCGACATAAACACCACCCCCGGAAGCAGCTACACGAGAAATCAAGTTTATTTAGGTCTTCGAGGAACCTACTGATTGCGGAACGCCGCCTTGCGAGCTAAATTCACCTTGTGAATAGCGGTCAAGCAAGCTCCACTTCCCCTAGTTATGGATATGGTTATGGGGCAGCTAGTTCCAATGAATCCTCTTTCCATGTAAACGATCTTTGGAGGGTCATCAAAAACCGATGGCCGACTTCTGTCACGATTCTTGTGCTGGTCATGGCCACGGGGTACGTGGTGACCAAGTTGCAGCCCAAAATCTATGAATCCTCCGCGGTCCTCCGGGTGGAAAAAGAAAACCGGGATCTTCAGGTGTTTCAGGCATCCATGGACGGGTTTGATCCCATTTTCTTTCAAACCGAGTTTGAAATGATTCAGAGCAAAAAAGTGCTCTATCCGGTGATCCAAAAACTGGACATTGCAGGACGGTTGGCCAAGTCCATGGAACTTCCCGAGGGATCGCTCAGTGAAGACCAGGCGTTCCAGATCTTCCGCAAAAGCAATCTTGAGGTCCGACCCTTTCGCAACACCAAGCTGATCGAAATTGTCTGTACCAGCCAAAAACCGGAGGAAGCCGCCCTTTTCGCCAACACGATTGCGGATGCCTACGAGGAAACCCGGCGAAGTGAAATCACTGGACGAAGTGATGCCGGCCTTAAGGCGCTGGAGAACGAAGTGGAGAAACAAAAGAAACTTGTCTCCGAGTCGGCCGCCAAAATCGAAAAATTACGTAAGGAACTCAAGATCGATGAGTTGCCCGGCTCCTCCGCCCAGGTTCAGTCTACCACCCTGGCCGATATGGAAATTCAGCGAAAGGAGTCGCAACTCAGCGAACTGAGGGCGGATATGATTTCCAGAAAGGTGCGTTTGGAAAAAGTGGCGGACCTCAGTATCGAGCAACTGGAATCGACCTTGCCCGCCTTAAATCTGGAGGATGCGACCACGGCCTCCACCAAACAGCAGTATCTCCAGGCCCTGCAAAACGTCGCCCAGATGCAAAAACAGGGGTATGGCAAGAAACACCCTGAGATGGAGGCGGCCATCAAGGTGGTCACGGAGCGCAGGGATCAGCTCAATAAACTGATTTCGGGAGTCCGTCGGGCTCTCTCCATTGATCTCAGCGTGGCCCAAGCCAAAGTGGAATCCCTGGAAAAAGAAGTTGCAGAGTTAAGGGAGAAACTTCGCACCGATCGCACAGATCGGTTGGCCCCTTACAATGAGGCACGCCGGGACTTGGAAACCCAGAGCCAACTCCTAGATGTGTTAACCTCCAGGTATCGTCAGCAATCGGTCGAATCCAAAATCGAAACCCGCCCGGTGCAAATTGTCAATAAGGCGGAGCCCTCTGTTCGTCCGATCAAGCCGAACCTTAAACTGAATCTTACCTTAAGCATGGTTGTCGGCTTGGTGTTGGGCCTTTGCTTGGCCTTTTTTATCGAGTACCTGGATACGAGCATCAAAACGATGGATGATGTGGAAAAGCATCTTGGAATCAGCGTCTTGGCCGTGATTCCCAAGGGGGCGAAGTTTCTCTCCCAAGACGATCCCAGTTCCCGCTTTGCGGAGGGCTACCGGATTTTGAGCGCGAAACTCAACCTGACAGGATCCAGGGAATCCGCCCGTTCCATCACGGTTCTCAGCGGAGGGCCGGGGGAGGGAAAATCCACCACGTCATTTAATTTGGCCTGGGTTTGTGCGCAAAGCGGAATGAAAGTTTTGGTCATCGATGCGGACATCCGACGCCCCTCCATGCATTCGGCCGTGGGAATCGAAAATACCCTTGGCCTAGGGGAGTGGTTGGTGGGACAAGCTTCTTTGGATGAGTTAATTCAGGCCACGTCCACTCCCAATCTGGAAATACTCACGGCGGGAAGTCTGGGACCGGATGAACTGGGCGGATTTAGCCGCGCCCGTTTTGGTTCCTTGTTGGAGATATGTCGCTCCAACTACGACGTGATTGTCGTCGACTCGCCCCCGGTTTTGGGAATCAGCGATGCCTCTGTGGTCTGTCAAGAAGTGGACGTGACCCTTTTGCTGATCCAGCACCGAAGATACCCTCGGAATGTTTCAATTCGTGCCAAGCGGGTGATCGACGAGGTGGGCGGCAAGCTGTTTGGGGTCATTCTGAACAACGTGAACATCAAAACGGATGACAACTATTATTACTACGCTGGATACTCAACCCAATACGGGTATAAACGGCGAATGCCGCGGGGCGGCAAAAAGGTCTCTGCCGTTCATGCCTCGGAGCGGTTTTCCGAAGTGGTCCCTCAAGACACGGGAGCATCCTTGCAGCCAGAAGGTTCTCAATCGGTGGACGAGCCCAATAACCTGATTTCTCCCAAGGTTACCTATATCAAACCACCGCAGGATGAGGACCGTTTCTAGCCCTGCTTTGAGAATCCTAATCACTCTGGTTGCTGCTTGCTCCTGTTTTGTTTCCAGGCTTGAGGCGCAGTCCCTTAATCTAAGCTCCGGGGGTTCCTCTGTATTTGAAACGAATGGGGTCGCTACTCCGCCGCCCGTAACCTTACCGGACCCCATGTCCGGCGCACCTGCCGCCCCGGGTATCGCTCCCGATGGGGGGGTCGCCGGGTTGGATGTCAGCGATCTCCTGCGAATCGGTGATACAATCATCATACGGTTGACCGGGGTGCCCCCCGCCGATCAGGGAATTTTCGAGGTCAAAATCGATGAAAGCGGAAAAATCTCCATGCCCTATATTGGAAGCCTGTCTGCGGCCAATGCCACAACCGTACAACTCAAGAAACTGATCGAAGGCACCTATATTAAAGAGGAGATTTTCACTAACCCCAATGTCACCGTGGATCTCAAAGAACAGCGGTTTGTGGATGTGACCGGTGAGGTTCGCATGCCCCAACGAGTGCCTTATACCAAGGATTTGACGGCCATGGGGGCCGTGGCGGCATGTGGTGGATTTACGGACTTTGCCAACCGACGGAAGGTGAAGTTGACTCAGGGTGGAGTCACACGGGAATTCAACGCGAAAGAGATTCAGGCGGACCAAGGAAGAGACATCAAGTTAACCCCCAACGACAAAATTCACGTTGACCGGAGTATTTTTTGAGTCGGCGGATCGCTTTGTTTGGAGGGAGCTTTGATCCTTTTCATCTTGGACATTTTCTCGTGGCCCTAAAGGTTTGGGAGAAGTTTCGGCCGAAGCAGATCGTCTTTCTTCCTTGTGCCCGATCTCCGCTCAAAGAGAACACGCCGAAAGCTTCCGATGCTGTACGCTTGCAATGCCTGAAACGGGGACTTCAGGGGTTAAAATGGGCGAAGGTATCCGATTGGGAAATCC
>Ga0214923_10000813_pt1 | contig 46200 bp, 43 predicted proteins | sample LL1510_MetaG_FD_177993 | JGI IMG/M metagenome (GOLD analysis project Ga0214923, IMG submission 177993) | Freshwater microbial communities from Lake Lanier, Atlanta, Georgia, United States - LL-1510 | ecosystem: Environmental > Aquatic > Freshwater > Lake | place: USA: Georgia | collected... | reverse complement strand
GAAAATATTAAATTTCCTATACCATTTAATATTTTCAATATCCATAATATCACCACTATCATTATAACCAAATTTCCATCTATTACTATAATTTCTAATATAATTAAAATCATCTTTGAATGCTCTTAATTTATTTACACTAATAAATGGATTTAATGTTTGTGCGTACCAATCAAAATTTTCAATATTAGTTTGTGTTTTTATATAATGATTAGTGGCAGATATAAAATTACCAGGTGCTTCGCATAAATGAAAAGTTTTATATGTATTACTATTACTTTTAATTAAATTATATTTAACGATAATTTCATACATTTTAACCCATGCTTGCGATATACTTTTTTGATTAAATTTCTTTTCTATAATAGTTTTAAGATGTTTTGCAGTATCATTTGGTCTATAAAAACGAACTACTTTTTTCAGATTATCCCAATCATAAATATTTCTTGTATCAATAGTATAATCAGCCATTTCAAGTTGTGTTTTTAATTTTAGAAATCTTTTTTTAGGCATATCAATTAATTTATCAAGTTTTTCATCTGATAGATTATGTTTAGAGAATTTATAAGAAAAGCCATTATAAGCAGAAAACATGTCTTTTATAATAAGATTACCAAAATCAGATTTAAATTCTCCCTTTTCAAATGGAATTGTTTTAAAACCCCATTTTTTTGCGTATAAAATCGCATTAATTAATTGTTCTTTTTTTAAATTTTTAATATATTCTTCTTTTTCCTTATCATTCATATTAACATAATTGTTTATAGTTTCCAAATACAAACTTTTTAAAAAATACATCTTTTTATTATAAGCTTTAATCTTGTCATAAATTGGATTATCTTCATCAGTGTCTAGGAGCGAATCTACATATTTATAATTTTCATCAATATATTCTGGTGGTATTAAATATTTTTTATCATAATTGAAATCATTAATATTTTTAGCAAATTTTAATTTGATTCCTGTATTATCTTCATTATATAATTTGTAAAATATTTCTTTTAACTTATCAAACTTATTTATAATGAGTGATTTATAAATTACAAAAACCGTTGAAATTTTATATTTATTATGTATTTCGGGTGTATATAATTCATAACTTGTAAAATAAGAACTAATTAATAATACTAAATCAGCCATTTTTTTATTTCTAATCTGTAAAACAGGAAATACTAGATGTCCGCCAATATTTAATCTTAAAAGTGAATAATATAATTGATAAATATATAAATTAAAATTAGATATATCATCCATAGAAATATGTATAAATTCGTTTCTATAACTAATATTAGCAAATATTAAATCATAAGTAGAAGTTATATTATTAAACATATCATCGGTAAAATAACTTGTTATTTCATTAATTTTAATATTTTTAATGTATTGATTATAATATTCTAAATATTCTTCTTTTTTATCTAAAAAATTTTTATTACTATATTTTATAAATAAATCAACTGTATAGGATGAACGATTTATATTATTTTTTTTATTTTTTTCATAATAATAACAGCCTTCAAAAACATTTGGTAAATTTGTAATTTCTAAAATTGAAATTGATTTATTTTTATTAATTAATTTGAACTTAATAATTTCTTCATAGGTTTGAAAAAAATAAGATAAAAAAGATTGATATTGTAAAATATTTATGTTAGAACTATTTGATAATTGATTAATTTTATATAATTTATATTTTTTTTTTAACAAAATTATAAATTTCTTGTGAAGTAATTTTAAAACCATTATTTATATATAAGTATGGTTCTAATATAGTTAATAAATTTATTAAGTTATCATATTTACTAATTAAATAATATATTTTAATATAATTATAATAATTTTCAGATAATATATTTTTGGATAAATAATCCATTATTTATATATATATACATATAATTAAATAATGGTGTCATTATTAATAATAGATTCTAATTTAGAACAGAATAAAAAAATAGAATTAACAAAAATTGCTGAATTATATGATAAAAGTTATCCAATCAAATGGAAAAACAAAAATGAATATTTTGATAGAGAAAATGAAATAAGAACTAATGATGAACTAGAAAAATATAAAATATATAAAACATTTTTAGGATATACAATTAAAGATAATAAATTAGTTTTAGATGATAATTTTATTAAATTTTTATAAAAACATATCTATCAACTATATTAAATTTTTTTTCAATTAAAGTAAATCCATTATTTAATAAATTTTGAATTATTTCATCATAATTGCATAAATGTGCCATATCTGCTTCAAATATAACTTTATTAATTTTATAAAAATCATCACCCATCATTTTTATAAATTCATCTAAACATCCTTCACAATCAGCAACAATCACATTAAAATCAAGAGGGAATTGTTTTTTAAAGTCTTCATAACTAATAATATTATTAGTTTTATCATTATCATTTGAATCAACATAATGAGTACTATATCCACTTTCTATTTTCTTTTTATTAGAATTAGTAATAACTTTTGGAAGAATATAATAACCAGAATTATTCAAGTCTCTATTTTTACACCTTTTGAAATTTAAAATGCCGATTTTATAAGTAATTTTTCATACTTACGGTATATAAGGTGTAAAAATTTGGTTATATCCTGTCGTTTAACAGGAATGAATTTGTTTTATTTCTCTACAATATTTTTCTGGTCTTCCTTTTCCATTTAGTATTGATTGAGTTATTTTATACATATTTAAGGCTGAATTTTTATCTCTGTTATGGATTAAACTACATTTCTTGTTTTCACACAAGGTTAAACCCCAAACTTCAATTAGTTTGCCTTTTTTTATTTTTTTATCTATATCTTTTGGTTTATGTGATTCTCTTTTTAAGAAAGGACTACAATTACTTTCACATACATTACATAATTTTGATGTTCTAAATTCATTTATCATATAAACTTTATAATAATTATTTCTAAATATTTTTCTTATTCTTTTGTTTATTATTGGTTCCTTTCCTTTCATATTATGTTCTCCTTTATCATAATCACCTAAAACAACAATACATTCATCAGGTTTTCCAAATTTATTTGAAAAGTTTTTTATCATTTTACTTTCAGATTTTTGTGTATTTGTATATCTATTAAACTTTAATTTTCTAAATACTTCTTCTTGATAATGTGAAAATAATAATCTGTTTATTTCATTTTTCTTTTTACAATACTCAATAAAATTATTAAAATCACAAGTTTTAGAATTAAATTTAGATAATTCTGTTTCAATTTCTTTAACAGATTTATCATTAATCTTTTTCTCTTTATTAATTTCATCTTGTAATTTATTATATTTTTTATTCCTGGTTTCTAATCTTCTTTGGTTTTGTGTATATCTAAATGTGATGATTTCTTCTTCATTTTCTAATCTTAATTTATTATTATCATCAACGATTATTTTAGGTTTAATTTCTTTGGAAACAGCATAAAAAATATCCTGCAAATTTGGGTCTAAACATACAATTCTTTTATTTTTAATATCATTAGTTATTTTAATATCCTCAATATATTTATCTTTTTTTTCCAACTTTTGTTTTAATTCTCTTTGCATTTTTTGAGTTATTTCTATTGATTTTCCATCTTTTAATTTAACTAATAAAACAGAACAACCAATACCATCAGTTTTTATCATATAATTAAATTGATAATTTTTTCTTTTGAATTCTTTTTGACTAAGTTTAAAATTTTTATTCCACAATTCTTTTTGATATTTTTCAACATTATTTAAATATTCTAATGAATTTTCTTCAATTACCAAATTAATTAAAGCACAAGTATCCAAACAAATATAATTAGGTTTAATACTTGTTCTTTGAGGAATCACTTGAAATAATTTAAATTGATCTTTATCTTTTTGTATTCTTTCATTATTAAGTTTTTCTAATTCTTTATTCATATAAAATAATGATTTTAAGTAATCAGTTGGATTAGAACAAATATCATATTCAACTGAATTTTTTGTAAATTTATTTTTTCTTAAAATATTAGGTTTATGTAAATTTATCCAATCATGAAATAATTCATCCGATTCATATTTATTATCTGTTCTTAGTAAATCTTTTTTAATATATCTTAAACAACTAAAAATACCAGATTTAAATTCTTTTCTTTGTTCTTTACTCCATTCTTTTTTATTATTAGCATATTCACATAAACTTTTAGATTCAAAAAACTGATTAACAAATTTATTTACATAATCTTGAAAATGTTCTGTTATATTATTTTTAATATTTTTAACGATATCAATTGCTTCATAAGCCATAATAAAATTTAACTTTGTATCATTCATAATATCTGATTCATAAATACACTGTTTATAATGTAAATTATAAAATTCTTTTAATTTTATTAATAATTGTTTAGTTTCTTCTGATGGTGGTTTTCATCGTGTATCATCTCTTATTGTTATTGTCTTAAAAATAGCCATAATAAATTTTGTATCTATTTTGGGAAAATCTTTATTGATGTCATATAAATGTATAAAATAAAGATTACACCTTTTTCGGTGAAATCTGGGACACTTAAAATTTATTTTTTATACAAAACATAAATTTATTTTATTAAACTTAAAATAAGTTTATGTTTTGAAGTTTCATTGTGTTTATTTATTTGATTTTCACAAAATGAACCAAAATCGCATAATTCACAATAAAATAAAAATTCTTTTTTTCTTTCTTCTTTTGTTGAATGATTATTTAATAAATGAATTTTATAGTTTGTTATATTTTTATGTTTGAATTCACATTTATCACATTTATAAGGTTCTTTATAATCACATCTTACTTTTCTTTGTCCTGTTTTATGTAATTCTGTATTTATGTGTGCTTCCCATCTCGCCTTTGTATTACATTTAAAATTACACTTTTCACATATATACTTATTAGTTTTTACTTCCATCTATTTATAATAATTAACTATATATTTAAATATTTTATTTTAAAATATATAGAATTAAATAATTATTTTTTAAAAATATATAGAATTAAATAATTATTTTTTAAAAATATATAGAATTAAATAATTATTTTTTAAAAATATTTAAAATTAAATTAAAATATATTTAAAGACATAAAAATATTTTCTAATATTATAATATATATAAATGATAAAATCTAAAAAACCTCCTGATAAAATTATTACTACTAAATGTTCTTTGGATAAAATACTTTTAGAACCTGATTTTAAACCTATTTTATTTGATGTTTGTTTTAGAACCAATCAAATTGTTATTCATACTTATCAATTTTTAAGACTTTGGTTATTACACAAATATAAAAATAATTTAGATATACCTGAAATTAATTTTAATACTTTAAAAATGGCTTTTTGTGCTTTAACTATTAATGATAAAGGTGGTAATAAACCACAGGGAGATAATTTAAAGTTATTAGAAGAATTTGAAAAGTTTTATCAAGAATATTACAAAAATTTAAATTATGAAAATAAAATTAATGGTTCATACTTATCTCAAATTTTAAATTCAATGGCTGTTGATATGCTTACTAACATTGAAAATAATATTAAATTACACTTTTTTAAATATGTAAATAGATTTGTTAATTCTTCATTTAAAAAACAAAATAATGATTTAGTTGAAAAGGCTGAAAAAGGTAAAAAGACTGAATTAAGAAAACAATTAAATAAAGAAGTGTATGAAATTAAACAAGACTTATTAAATAATACTTTAAATTCTAATCCTAAATATCATAACTGGATTAATACCCATAGGAATAATATTTTTTATAAAGATTTTGTTAATTCTTATGAATTTGATGTTGAAAACAACCCACAAAGATATTTGAAATCAATGATTTATATGTGTTTAGAAATTGAAAAATTAGAAACTAAATCATTCCAATTTTTTCCTTTGAGAACTGATATTATTGTTAAATATGTCCCCATAGATAGTAAATCAATAATTGAAATATTTGTTAAAAAAGATAAAGGTAAAATTTTAAGTAATATAGAAAAATATAAAAAGAAATTATGGGGTAAATTTGTTAAATTGGATGAACCTATATTTACTCAATCTAATTATCAATTTGACTATAAAATATATACTGATTGTTATTCTGTATCAATACAAATGTTAAGAAAAGATAATGTTGAAAGTGAAAATAAAAAGAAATTAAATAAAAAAAATAAAAAGAGTAAATTAAAAGAAGCAACAAAAGATATGAATGAAGAACAAAAGAAAGAATATAAAATGAAATTAGAAGAAGAACAAAAGAAGAAAGAAATTGAATTTAAATTAAAGTTAAAAGATAAGAAAGATAAAGAAAAAGAAGAATTTAAAAAATTACCAAAAGAACAACAAAAAGAAATAATTGAAAAAAGGAAGAAAGAGCAATTGGAAAAGAAAATAGAAAACCAAATAGAGTGTACTTATATAGATGACTTAACAGATATTCAATTTAAAGAATTGGATAGTAATGATTGGTGCGTAATTGATCCTGGAATTAGAGATATACTAGTAATGAAAAACAAAAAAGGAAAAAGATATAGATATTCAAATAGGAAAAGAACTAAAATAACTAAAAGATTAAAATATCAAAGATTGATTAAAAATTATAAAGATAAAAATAACATTACTAAGGTTGAAAATGAATTATCTAATTATAGTTCTAAAACTTGTGATTTTGAAAAGTTTAAAAATTTTATATCTAATAAAAATAGAATAAATAGTTTATTGTTTAAAAAGTATAACAAAGAAATATTTAGAAAATATAAATGGTATGGATATTTAAATAGAAAACACGCTGATACAAAATTAGTTAAAGAAATTAAAAAAGAATTTGGTAAGGATGCTATTATTTGCTATGGAGATGCAAGTTTAAAAGGGGCTTGTAAAAAGGGTAATATTTCAACACCAAATATAGCAATTAAAAGATTAATTCAAAACAACTTTAAAATGTATAATTTAGATGAGTTTAGAACATCAAAACTTCATTACATAACAGAAGAACCTTGTGATAATTTATATATGATGGATAATAACAAAGATAAAACCAAAAGAAAAGAAAGGAAATTACATTCAGTTTTAACATATAAAATGGAAAACAAACAAAGTGGATGTATAAATCGTGATGAAAATGCCGTAAATAATATGATAAAAATAGTAAATCATCACATAAAATTTAAAGAAAGACCTTTAAGATATAAAAGGTCTTTTAACTTAATAAAAGATAATAACCCTACTGATATAAAATTAACTAAACAAATGATTAATAATTGATAATTTATAGGGTCAAGTATTATCACGCTCTTATGAGTGCAATTACGCTTTTTAGGTGTTCTGGGTGTCCCAGATTTCACCGAAAAAGGTGTAATAAATTGACAAGCTTGAATAACAATTTTATTGACTATTTGTATAGTTAAATTAATTTTATTATTGAGTTCATCAGATTTAATAATGTTTTTAAGAGGTGTCTTATTAACAATCATAAATTCTAATTTTTCATTGTCATCATCAATTTCTATTAAATCTCCATCTTTAATTTTTATTTTAGGTTTTTCTTCTAAGTCCATATACTATAATTAAAGAAAATATTTTTAATTTTAAATTATTTTAATTAAGAAAAAAATAAAATTAAATTTATATAATTTTTGAAAAACTTAAAAATAATTATATATATTTTATGTAAAAAATCAAAATAATATAAAAATATATTGATTTATATTATAACAGAATGGAAGTAAATAAACCATTAGAAGATAATAAACAATTAGAATATAAATTTATATGTGAGAAATGTGATTATAAATGTAATTTTATAAGTCAATGGAATAATCATTGTGAAAGAGAATCACATAAAACAGGAAAAAGGAAAACAAGAACAGATAAAAAAGAAGTTGGAAAATGTAAAGACTGTGAATACAATACAACAAATTATACAAATATGTTAAAGCATATATTAAATAAACACTCAACCAAAGAAGAAAGAAAAGAGAAATTTAAATACTATTGTGATTTATGTGATTTTGGAACTTTTTCAAAAGATACAATTGAAGTTCATAATAATTCGGAAAAACATAAAACATTTATTTTAAGAAATAAAAAATAATATCAACGATATTTTTATATAAATATTTATATAAAAATGTCATCTAAACATAAAAGTGAAGATTATAAATTATCTGTAGTAAAATATTACTTAAAAGCAAATAAAACACAAGAAGAAGTATGTGATATTTTTGGATGTTCTCCAAGAAGTTTAATGAGGTGGATTGATAGATATAAAAAAGAAGGAAGTATAAAAAGACACAGTAAAAAATCAATATCTTATAAAATAACAAAAGAACAAGTTAAATATATATTGGAAGAATTAAGAAAAAATAAAACAATTACTTTAGAAGATTTACATATCAAGGCAAAAGAAAAATTTAAAGATTTTGATATATCACAAAGACATATTTCAAATATAATTAAAGATAATCACATATCATTAAAATTAACACACATTAGACATGAACCAATAAAAAGATTTGGTAAAGATATTGACATTAATAAAAACATCAAAGAATTCTATAAAGAAGTTAAAAAATATAAGATTGAAGATATTATTTGTATTGATGAAAGTAGTATAAATGCTTTACAAAATAGATATCATTGTTATAATGATGTTGGTAAGAGATGCATAATAAAAACACAATCACAAGATGTTTTTAAGAAATATACATGTATATTTGCAATTAGTTCAATAGGTGTAGAAGGATGGGAATTATATGAAAAAGGTGGAATAAATGTAGATAGATTATATAATTTCTTGGAGAAAAATATTATCTCAAAATATAAAAATAAATTAATAATTTTAGATAATGCTAGTTCTCATAGACACGAAAAAATTAAAGAATTAGTAAATAAACATAATAATTTATTGTATTCGGTTCCTTATCAACATTATAGTAACGGAATAGAATTTTATTTTAGTTTATTAAAATCAAAATTAAGAAAATTAGAAGGATTAAAATACAATGAATTAAAAGAAAATATTAAAAAAGTAATAAAAGAAATACCTAAGGAAAACTATAAAAATATATTAAAAGGTGCTTATGAAAGACAAGATTATTATATTAAAAAAACATCTAAAACTAAGAAATATAAAAATTATAAAAATTGAAATTTAAAGTCGGCATTTTAAATTTCAAAAGGTGTAATTAAAGTAGGTACAATATTTTCATCTGGTTCAACAACTACATGATTTTTTTTATTATTAAGTTTATAATTGATAACAGCAGAAACAGTTCCATATCTTCCACCTAATTCTAAAACTACATCAGTTGGTTCTATGTATTTATAAGCTTGTTCTTGTTCGTCTCTTTCTAATTCTTTATGATTAATTAATTCGTTTTTTTCATTATAGTATTTATAATTATCAATATCTTCAGTTATAAAAGATTCACAATTACAATCATGAAGATATATAACAATTAGTAAAATAATCAAAATTAAAACTATATATTTATTCATATAAGTAAGTATATATTTTTTTTATTATTTTCTATTTTTTATCATCTTCTAATATCTACAACAGTATTTATAGCAGTTCCAACAGCAAAAACATTTGATTTTTGTGATAAATAATAACTTATACCTGAAGCAGCTACAATAAAAACTGCTATTCCAACTGATATTTTAGATTGTGTTGAATTATCCATACCTTTTATATTTATATTATTAGGATTAGCTGGATCATATTCTATATCAATGTAAGTATTCGGATTATAAATTAGATTTGAATTGGTTGTAAGATTATTTACATATTCAATTTCATTTACTTTATATTTAACATTTAATAAACAAGAATAACTTATATTATTATTTCTATTACCAGTATTAAAAGTAGTACACGAAGCTGTTATAATAAATGCTTTAGCTGATGGTTTTTGTGGTTGATTATTTATATGTAAAGCATATATAACTAAAATTACAGCTATAACAATAGCAATAATAAAATAAATATAAGACGATGTTTTTCCTAATGTAGCAGCATCATTATAAATTGATTCGGTTGTTAAAGAACTCATATATAAATATTATATATATTTTTTTATTATTATAAAATTAAAAGAAAAAATAACCTATAAAAATAGCTGCTAAAATTATAGCTACAATTACAATTATATTTATGCTATTCTCAGTCGGTTTAAGTGTAGTTGTATTTATATTAAAAGGTGTAATATTCATAGATGTTGAATTTTGTGGTGTATTTTGTGGTGTTGTATAGCTAGGTGTTGGGTTAGTAATTATAGGAGTAAAATTAGGTTGAGAATAAATAGGAGATAAAGTTGTTGATGTATTAGAAGGTGTAGTATTAACTGGATTACCAATAGTTGTTTTAATTATACAACTATTAACAAGATCGTTAATATTTTCTTGCCTCTTATTTGAAAAACGACAACCACTCAAATAATTTTTTTGTTCTGATAAGGCCATATTTAAACACCTATTTATTGATAATATATTTTCTGTAGTTCCAAAATCATAAAAATAAGTATTTTTTTCATCAGATTTACATTTAATTTCTTGATCGGCTAATATCATTGCAACAACAATAGCCATTTCTTTATTATTATTAAGTTCGGGATCATTTAAAATAGTATTAACAGTACATTCTGATTTAATAGTTGACAAATTAGTTTGTATATTTTGATTAGCATATGGACCGTATTTATCATAACAATCTCTAAAATACCAAGGTATTAAATTAGGATCACCGTCAACAACTTCTCTAGGAACATTATGTATTGCCATACATAACTCTTGGGCGTCTTTAACACATTGTGGTTCTATTTTAATAACATTTGAAGCACTTTGGGCTACTATATTACCACAATAATTATTTATTTCTGCTTCTACTTTATTTTTATAAGGTATACCATATCTAACGTAAAAAGTTTTATATTCTTCGTTAGTAGTTTTTTTATTATTAATTAATGCTTTTAATTCAGTTTGCATTCTTTTTAAATTATCACAACTCATTATTATAAATATAATAATTAAAATAATATATTTATAATATATTATTATAAATATAATTTATCTATCATCTCTTAAAAAAAAAAAATAAAAAACCCATTAATATGATAAAACCAATAAAAATTACAACAATTGTCATCAAGTTAGTTTGATTATTAATTGGAGGATTTGTTGGATTTGTTGGATTATTAATTGGAGGATTAGTTAGAGTATTTTGTTGATTTGGAACTGAATTATCTATATCTATCGGTCTTACTATTCTTTGTGTAACTTGTGTTTTTGATTTATTAGCTATATTAGAATCTACGATACATTTATCAACACTTTGATTAACATTAATTTGAGAAGTAACCCCAGGATGACATTCGCTTGTTATTATATTTTTTTGACTAATAATATTATTATTAGTACATTCTAAAAAAGATCTTATATATTGTTCTTTTGTAACATCAGAACTTATTTCACTACAAGAATCAGAATTAGATTTCTTATTTTTTTCTTGTTCTTCTTGTATTAATTTAATAATTGCTAAATTTTCTAATGTTTGTTCTTGTTGTGTTAATATCCCTAAAACTGAATTTATATTACATTCTGCATATTGTGTATTTATATTAGTTTGTTGAATTGGAATATTATTATAAATATCAATAGTTTTATATAAATCATCTAAACATGTTTCATCATATTTTTTTGTATTATCATTATAACAAATTTTTTGTATTGCTTTAAAACAATTAGGATTTTGTTTATAAATATTTGATTGAGTACCTCCAATTAAATTACTACAAAAATTTATAGATACAGTATCTTTAACCTTATTATAACTATTTTTTACAAAATTATAAACTTCGTTATCATCGTCTTCTTCTTTATCCCATAATCTATTTAAACCAGCAGTTGCAAAACTTTTTGCGGTACTTATAGCTTTTTTATCAGTTTTTAATTGTTCTTTTTTATTTTCTATTGCTTGACAAAATCCTTGACCTGACATTAATATAATATATATTATATTAAGATTTAATAAATAAAATTAATTTTATTTAGATTTTTTTTCACCACCGCCGCTAAAACTAGATAAAGCAAATAAAGCAACTACGACGACTACAATTATAATTATAATCATCATAGATGAGCCTAAATCAATAGCAGAGGCTGTTTGTTTATTTTCTAATGTAGATTCATTCAAAACCGAGGCTCTTTGTGTATTGCTTACAAGAATTCCATTATCCATTAAACAGTTATTAAATATACTATTTGTATTTAATTGAGAACTCATTCTTGCGCCACAACTATCATCATTAATTGTATTATTTTGATTTATACTTGTTTCATTTAGACATTTTAAAACTACACTTATAAATTGTTCATTGGAAACATTTATATCTATATCATTACAATTAAGATTATCAGTTTTATTACTACTTAATATACTTTTAGCTTCTTGCATAGATAATAACTTTGCTAAATTTGATAAACTCGTTTCTTGATTAGATAGAGCCTGAATATATGAATTAATTTCACATAAATTTTTAGTAGTGTTTACATTTTGTTGTGAAACTGGTATGTTTGTTTTTCTAAGATCTTCTAATATTTTTGTTGTTCTATCTAAACATGTCAAATCAGTTATTCCCGTAATAGGATTTTTACATAATTGATACATTGCTAACATACATTTATCAGTACTATTATAAACATTTGATTGATTAATACTTGTAGAATTGCTACATTTTTCATTAATAGCAACTCTTGTAGTGTTTGTTATACTATTTTTTAAAAAATTTACGATTGAATTATTACTTTCATTTCTTGCTCCTATTTTATCTACTAAACCTCCAGGAGAAAAATTATTAGCAACTCCAATAGCTTCTCTATCTGTTTGACCTTGTGTTCTTATTGATTGTATAGCTTGACATGTTGAACGTCCTGACATTAATTTATATATATAACATATAAATTAAAAAAATATATAATTAATATTATATATGGAAAATATACTATTAATTTTATTAATAATTATAATTTTAATTCAATTTATACCAAGTAATTGTGAAAATTATAATTTAATAGATAAAGAAAAATTTGAAATTAATAATAACGAGAAAATACTAACTACTAATTTCCTAAATAATAATTATACATTAGAAGACAATAATCAATTTATAAAATTTAAAATTTATGGACCAAATGAAAAATATGCTAAAATTATTGAATTAGAAGATTCAAATGGTATTAAATATTATCATATATATATAAATGATAAGATATTAGCTTATTTACAAAATATTGATACAGATTATAAACTAAAATTATACATACCAGATCAAGAAATTATAAATACTTTATTTGATAAATATAGATTATATAAAACTGTAAATAATAAATTATATTTTATAATAGATAATACAATTCAGTATTTAACAATAGATACTGAAAATAATACAAATAATTTAATTACAATAAATGACGAATCAAAAGCATTAGTTTTTAATTTTTGATTATTTATTCTTAAATAAAAATATAATAATTATAACTACAACTCCTATTATTATATATAAAGTATAATCTATTTTTGCAGTTTCCTCTGATATATAAATTGGTAATTGTGTAGAAATTGGTAATTGTGTAAAAGTTGGTAATTGTGTAGAAATTGGTAATGGTGTAGAAATTGGTAATTGTGTAATATCTGTAATATCTGTAATATTTATTGGAGTCGTTTGGTTATAACTTTTTAATAATTTATTTTTTTCTTCATTATCTATTAATTGTAATAATAAAATATCTGAATTTTTTTTATTTTCTTCTTCTTCTAGTGCATATAATATTTTATGATCTTCATTTATTTTTTTTTGTATTTCATAATTAGTTTTTTTTGTTATTGTAATATTATTAATATTATTAATAATTTCTTTGAGTTCAATGAATTTAGTATTTACCAGTATATTTGTATTTTCATTAGCAATATAAACATCTTTTGTTATATTAAAATATATTGATTTTGGTGATATTGTGTCGTTTAATGTTTTAATTTCTTTAACTTTTTCATTTATTGAATTTTTATAAATTATTATTTTATTATTTATATTAATTGCTTCATTATTTAATTCTAATATTTTTTGTAAATCTTCATTACTATTTAAAATCTTTGAATTTATTTCTGAATAAATATCATTAATAGATTCAATATTTTTATTAAAATTATTTATATTTTCATCAATAAAACCTTTTTTATTAATTATTAAATTATAATTTTGTTTATCTCTTTCTATTTCATCAAACATATTTACAATTTCAACATATAATAGAACTATAATTTTATATTCAGATGTAATTTTTTCGGTTTTAGATGTTGAATGATTTAAAATTGTAGTAGAATCTACTTTATAACTAGAAGTAGCTGGAATCTTACTATTATTATCTATTAAATCACCATTGTAAATCAATATATTTACTACATTTTTTTCTATTTGATTAAAAATAACTGTTATATTATCATATACAGTTTTAATTTGATTATAAATTAAATTAACATTTTTTTGTTTAAAATTAATTTTGGTAAAACTATTATAATAATTATCAAATGTGATTTTATTATCATTAAAATTTTTATTTAATTGATTAAATAATGTCTCTATGTCTCTAATACCTTCAATAACTTTACTAGCATCTTCATTTTGACTTATATTATTAATTAATGATCTACAATTTTGTATATTACCATAACATGTACCCCATCTACAATCAAGATCATTGCTGCAACATTGAACTGTTGGCGGGCTATTATCTTTATATCTAGGTTCTTGAGATATATGATTTTCTAAATCTCTTTTTAATTGATCGAATAATGTTTTTTTTTCAGTAGCATCACTCTTATCCCAGGCATCTACGTAATTACATACACATTTTGTATAACCCCATGTGTATTTACATTCCGGTCTGTCATAACTCCATTTAGATTTTTTTCCACCTGGAGTAGTTAAAGTTCTCCAATTACATCTAGTATCACATTCACTAGCACTCCAGTCAGCACATTCATCACCAGAAGTCATCGCACCACGTGATGTATTATTAATAGTTTGATTCGTCGGTGTATCGGCTAAAGCCTGATCGGCAGTATTATAAGCAATTTCTGCTGCATCTTTAGCCGCCGTTAATCTTTGAAGTTCAGCTAACCATGTAGTATATTTATCTAAATAAATATTTCTACTTTTTTCTACAGCTTTTAAAGCTGCTTCACATATAGCAGCTCCACTCATTATAATATCTTAATAATAGATGTATATATAATTATTTTTTTTTTATAAAAAAACCTATTAATAGTATACCAATAATTATATAAATTACATAATTTGGAGATTCTATTTGTTTAATATTTTCTTGATAATTATTTTTATAATTATTATTAATTAATATATCTGGTATTACAGGTATTACAGGTATTACAGGTATTACAGGTATTTCATTCGGTTTAATAATTATATTTTTATTTTTTTTTAAATTTTCTTCTTCAATTAATTTTAATAATAATATATCAGAATCTATTATTTTTTGTTTTTCTTCATTTACTTGTTTAATTAGTCTTTCTTCATACTCTTTTTTTTTTAATATATACTTATTATTTAAATTATTAATCTTATCCAAAATTTTAATATTGTTTATTTTTATATTTATGTTTAAAATATTATTTATTATTTCTTTATATATTGAAGATTCATAATTATAATTTAAAGAGTCTATTTCATTAAAATTTTTATATATGTCTACGAATGATTTATTATTTTTATCTAAAATTATTTTTTCATCATCAATACTTTTTTTAATATTAATACATTTATTATATAAATCTAATAATGTATCTAAATCTTTTTTTGATAAAGAATTTAATGTATTAGCATTTTCAATTGTATTATTAAATTCTAAAATATAATTATTTAAAGTATTAATAATAACATCATTCTCTATTTTACTAATATTTAACAAATTTAAATTAATATCTTCTTTTACAATATTATCAAAATTATTTTTAAATTTAGAATAGTTATTATTAATTAATATAACTTTATCATTAATTGTAGTTATATCATCATTAATTAACTTTAAATTTTCTTTTATATATTTTTTATATATTGAATTATCACTTGTTAAATTATCTAATCTATTTGCTTCATTTTTTTTATTATTAACATCTTTAATAATATCATTAATTGTTTTAATAGAATTATTTATAATAATATCTAAATTTTTTAAATCTGTTATTATTTTTTTTATATCATATTGTTCTATTATTTTATATTGTTTTTGAGTATCATTATAAATATTATTGGATAAACTAATAATATTTTCTAATATCTCATTAATATCTGTTTTTATTTTTTCTACATCATCTTTATTTTTTTTTTCAACTTCTGTTTGAACTGTTCCTAAATCATTCGTATTTTGTAATCTACAAATTTGAATATTTCCAATACATTTACCTTTATCACATTTAATTTCATTTAAACAACATCTAATATTAAATCCTTCTGGCTGAGGCATCTCTTTACTTATAATATTCATTTCTGCTGTTTTTGCTTCTCTAGTTTTTATGATTTCTAATATTTTATTTTTTTCATTATTAAAATAATTTTCTGAACTATCAGTAAGTATACTGCAATAACAATCAAAACAACAAGCATATTCATTGCATACAGTATTAACTTCATTATCTTTAATACTAAAACCTATACTTCTTCCATTTGGTGTTGTATATCTACTATTCTTTAATTCCTGGCATCTAGATCTACATCTTCCAGAAGTACCACAACTTTCAGAATAATTTAATTCTTGTGTATTACTACTAATTTCAGAGATAAGCCACTCGTATAATTTAGTATCATCTGCTACTATTTTATTATTTATTCTAGTCCGATCGTCTAGCAAGGTTTGATATTTATTATTCCAAATATTCCATTCTCTTTCATATTTATTAATCTTATTTTCTGCTTCTTGTATTTGTCTCAAACATTCTTGAGGTGAAGTTGTCATATTATCTTATATATTGTATTAATAAATAAATAAATAATTATTTATTCATAAATAAAAATATAATAATTATAACTACAACTCCTATTATTATATATAAAGTATAATCTATTTTTGCAGTTTCTTCTGATATAGAAATTGGTAATTGTGTAAAAGTTGGTAATTGTGTAAAAGTTGGTAATTGTGTAAAAGTTGGTAATTCTGTAATATTTATTGGAGTCGTTTGATTATAACTTTTTAATAATTTATTTTTTTCTTCGTTATCTATTAATTGTAATAATAAAATATCTGAATTTTTTTTATTTTCTTCTTCTTCTAGTGCATATAATATTTTATTATCATCATTTATTTTTTTTTGTATTTCATAATTAGTTTTTTTTGTTATTGTAATATTATTAATATTATTAATAATTTCTTTGAGTTCAGTAAATTTAGTATTTACAAGTATATTTGTATTTTCACTAGCAATATAAACATCTTTTGTTAGATTAAAATATATTGATTTTGGTGATATTGTGTCACTTAATGTTTTAATTTCTTTAAATTTTTCATTTATTGAATTTTTATAAATTATTAATTGATTATTTATATTAATTGCATTATTATTTAATTCTAATAATTTTTGTAAATCTTCATTACTATTTAAAATCTTTAAATTTATTTCTGAATAAATATCATTAATAGATTCAATATTTTTATTAAAATTATTTATATTTTCATCAATTAAAACTTTTTTATTAATCATTAAATTATAATTTTGCGTATCTCTTTCTATATCATTAAACACGTTTAAAATTTTAATATATGATGGAACTATAATATTTTGATATACAGATGTATTTTCTTTGGCTTTAGATGTAGAATCATTTATAATTGTAGTAGAATCTACTTTATAACTAGAAGCAGCTGGAATCTTCTCATTACTATCTATTAAATTACCATTATAAATCAATATATTTTCTACATTTTTTTCTATTTGATTAAAAATAACTGTTATATTATCATATACAGTTTTAATTTGATTATAAATAAAATCAACATTTTTTTGTTTAAAATTAATTTTGGTAAAACTATTATAATAATTATCAAATGTTATTTTATAATCATTAAATTTATTATTTAATTTATTAAATAATATATCTGTGACTCTAATACTTTCAATAACTTTACTAGCATCTTCATTTTGACTTATATTATTAATTAATGATCTACAATCTTGTATATTACCATAACATGTACCCCATCTACAATCAAGATCATTACTGCAACATTGAACTGTTGGCGGATCTTCATCTTTATATTTAGGTTCCTGACCTATCCGATTACTTAATTCTATTTTTAATTTATCATATTTTATTTTTTTTTCAGTAACATCACTCGTATCCCATGTTTCTACATATCTACATTTACATTTTGTGTACGTATCCCATGCGTACTGATGAGGACACTGACCGTTATTTTCATTAAAATAATTCCATTTAGATTTTTTTCCACCTGGAGTAGTTAATGTTCTCCCACTACATTTAGGTTCACATTCACTATCACTCCAATTATCACATTCTTGGCCATTACCGCGTGATCTAATAGCAGTAGTGGTATACGTCGCTGTATCAACTAAAGCCTGATCTGCTGTATTATAAGCAACTTCAGCTTGATATAATTCTGTTGTTAACCTTGCAACATCATCACGCCACCTTTTATATTTTTCTAAATAATCTTTTCTACTTTTTTCTACAACAGTTAATGCTGCATCACATATAGCAGCTCCACTCATAATAATATCTTAATAATAGATGTATATATAATTATTTTTTTATAATTAAAAAACCTATTAATAGTATACCAATAATTATATAAATTATATAATTTGGAGATTCTGTTTGTTTAATATTTTCTTGATAATTATTTTTATAATTATTATTAATTAATATATCTGGTATTACAGGTATTACCGGTATTACAGGTATTTCATTCGGTTTAATAATTATATTTTTATTTTTTTTTAAATTTTCTTCTTCAATTAATTTTAATAATAATATATCAGAATCTATTATTTTTTGTTTTTCTTCATTTACTTGTTTAATTAGTCTGTCGTCATACTCTTTTTTTTGTAATATATACTTATTATTTAAATTATTAATCTTATCCAACATTTTAATATTATTTATTTTTATATTTATGTTTAAAATATTATTTATTATTTCTTTATATATTGAAGATTCATAATTATAATTTAAAGAGTCTTTTTCATTAAAATTTTTATATATATCTACTAATGATTTATTATTTTTATCTAAAATTATTTTTTCATCATCAATATTTTTTATAATATTAATACATTTATTATATAAATATAATAATGTATCTAAATCTTTTTTTGATAAAGAATTTAATGTATTAGCGTTTTCAATTGTATTATTAAATTCTGAAATATAATTATTTAAAGTATTAATAATAACATCATTCTCTATTTTACTAATATTTAACAAATTTAAATTAATATCTTCTTTTACAATATTATCAAAAATCTTTTTAAAATTAGAATAATTTTTATTAATTAATACAACTTCATTATTAATAGCAGTTATATCATCATTAATAAAATCTAAATTTTCTTTTATATATTTTTTATATATTGAATTAGTACTTGTTAAATTATCTAATTTATCTACTTCTTTTTTTTTATTATCAACATCTTTAATTATATCTTTAATTGTTTTAATAGAATTATTTAAAATACTATCCAAATTTTTTAAATCTGTTATTATTTTTTTTATATCATCTTGTTCTTTTATTTCATATAATTTTTCAGTATCATTATAAATATTATCTGATAAACTAGTAATTGTTTTTAATATCTCATTAATATCTGTTTGTATTATTTTTACATCTTCATTATTCTTTTTTTCAACCACTGTATCAATTGTTCCTAATTTATTAGTATTTTGTAATCTACAAATTTGAATATTTCCAATACATTTACCTTTATCACATTTAATTTCATTTAAACAACAATTAATATGAAATCCTTCTGGTTGAGGCATCTCTTTACTTATAATACTCATTTCTGCTAATTTTGCTTCTCTAGTTGGTATTATTTCTAATATTTTATTTTTTTCATTATTAAAATAATTTTCTGAACTATCAGAAAGTATACTACAATAACATTTAACACATAAAGGTGTTTCCCCTTTTTCCTTAAAATTAATATTAAAACCTATAATTCTTCCATTTGGTGTTGTATAATTTTTCTTTAATTTTTGACATTCATTCATACAATATCCCATCTTATAACAAAAATTTATTGGAGAATTCAAACTTTCTATTGAATTACTACGAATTTCAGATATAAGCCACTCGTATAATTTAGTATCATCTGCTACTATTTTATTGTTTATTCTAGTCCAATCATCTAATACGGTTTGATATTTATCATTCCATATATTCCATTTTTTTTCATATGTATTAACCTTATTTTCTGCTTCTTGTATTTGTCTCAAACATTCTTGAGGTGAAGTTGTCATATTATCTTATATATTGTATTAATAAATAAATAATTATTTATTAATAAAAAATTCATTTTATAAATACATGTTGAAATTATATTTCATAAATACATTTCATAAATACATTTCATAAATACATTTCATAAATACATTTCATAAATACATGTTGAAATTTATTTTATTTTCTTCTTTTTTTTTAAATATATCTACAGAATTTTCTATATCTTCTAATTTTATATCAACATTTTTAACATTTTCTTTAAATATTCTTAAACATTGATTATATTTTATTTCATTGAATAATCTTTCAATATCTCCTCCCTGATTTATAAAAATATCTTTATTTTCTTTAAAAAACTTTTCTAATTTCTCTTCCTCAACGCATATTTCATATTTATATTGTTTTACCTTCATCTTGAATATTTCTAATAATTCTTTATACTCATAATTATCAATCGTATATACTGTTGAAAATCTTCTTTTTAATCCTCTATTGTATGAAAAAAAACATTTATCTATATCCTCTTCGTATCCCGCTATAATAAACATTAGATCGTGTTTGTGTTCGCTTAAATATTGATTTATCATATCTATTGCCTCCTTGGAAAATGAATCCCTCTTTTCTTCGTTACCTAATGAATATGCTTCATCTAAAAATATTACTCCGCCTAATGCTTTATCTAATAACTCTCTGGTCTTTGGTGCTGTCTGACCCAAGTATTTACCAACCAAATCATCTCTCTTTATTTCCATAAATGTATCAGAGCTTAATACATTCAATCTAACAAAAATATCCGCATATATTTTAGCAAATTCTGTTTTACCTACACCCGGAGGACCACAAATAACGGTATGTAAATATTCATCAGTGTGTTCGTTCTTTACAAAATATATTAACTTCCTAAATACATCATTCTTTAATTTATTCATTCCAACTAACGTATTTAACTTTTCTAACGCAGGTATAGTATAATATAATTTTTGTAATTCCTTATTATGTCTAATATTATACCACTTATCTTTTAAATTTATTATATCATCAATACTTCTTATATTTTGCAGTATTTCATTTACCTTTTCATTTTCATATGACTTTTTAGTTATATTAAATTTAAAAAATTCATATTTACTTATTTTTATCTTTTTGGCAGGATTTTCCTCTATATATAATTCATCCTCTAAATTAATAATCTTTCTTTTTAATTTACCTGTTTCTAATAATAGATCTTTTTTTTCTTGTTCTAATTTAGTCTTATCTTGTTCTAATTTAATCTTTTCACTCAATATTAACATATTTAAATTTTTTTGTGTATCTACCTCGCGTAATAAATAATTATAATGTGTAATTGGATAATTTTGTAATAAATTTATATTATATAATAAATAATTTTGTGTATCATTATTATATGATGGTTCTATGTCAAATATACTTTGTTTATTATTTTCCATTTATTAATTATTATATTATCTAAATATCTTTTTATATTATTAAATTTTGTTTTTTTATACAATAATACTTTTTATTTTTCTAAAAAGCTAATTTGATTTTTGATAGCATTAGATTTAGTCTATTATTTATACTTTCTAATGTTAAACTTATATGATGTGAATTATTTTTAAGATTGTAATAATTTCTCAAACAAATAATATTCCACAATATTTTAGGTATAAAATCTACAACTTCATATAATAATTTTGTTATTACATCTTCTTTATTGGCAGCATATCTATCAAGTAAAATATCTAAAATTTTTATATATTCATTTATAATACTTGATAAATATAATGATAGTGTGTATCTGTTTTGATTTTTTATTCTTCTTACAATGTATCTCCATGGACTTATTGATTGTATATATAATTCACTATCATCATTTATAGCTAATTTATCATGATCTTTATACTGTTGTAAAGCTTGTAATTTTTTTTGATAATTATTTATCATATATATATAACTATTTAGATTGTCGTTCATAATATATTATTTATATTTATTTTTTAATTATTATTTTTTGTTATTTTTTTGTATTCACTGCTACTATATTTTTATTTTCTAAATATATCTAAAATGAAAAAATATATATTTGGCTATGGTTCATTAGTAAATAATGAATCAAGGTTTCTAACCTTAAAAAGACATACTGAATCAATTAAAGCAATTATTGATAGTAGTTTTGGTTATGTAAGAAAGTGGAATTATTATAATAAAGATAAAAATATTATTGCTTTAGGTTTAGAAAAACATGTTTTTGGTAGTAATATCAATGGTATATTATTTGATGTGTATGATGACGAAATTGCTCTTTTAGATAAAAGAGAGATTGGTTATGAAAAAATTATTATAGCTCCAAACTATATAAATGTATTGTCAAAAGATAAAATACTAGATATAGATATAGATAGTATTATCTATACTTATATTCCTAAAAAAGATTATATACTTTCTAATAATATAGATTATGTATCTCCAAATAAACTAAATCAGTTATATCTCAATAAATGCTGTACTGGTTTCTTAAGTTACGATTATAATTTTTATGAATTGTTTGTAAATAATACTTACGATTGGAATATTTTATTAAAATATGTTTAGCTTTTTTAGTAATTTTATAAGCAATGATTCTTGTTTTATATTTTCTTGTATTTTGTCTTTTGGAATAATTATTCTTATATCATTTTCGTATGATGTGTTTTTATTCATTATATTATTATATATATTATTTTATTTATAAATATTATACTTTTTTATCATCTTATTGTTGCTAAGAATTTTTGGGTTGGTGTTAAATTATCACCTGTAAATAAAGTTATATCTAAACGGTCAGCCTTTATATTTTCATTATCATTATCTATGTTACTAAAAGCTCGTATACGACGATTGCTTACCCAAGTTTTAATAGCTTTTATTTTATCTGCTGGTAATGTTTTATCTAATGACAACTTACCTTCAGCTAAAGCTGGTTGTTTCATATCCTCTGGATCTCCTACCTTAATTGGATATCCTTTAACATGACATTTATCATCTTTATCTGCTATAATAATATGTGGAAATTCTAATCCTTCATAAAATTGTTTTTCACTAGCTGGAACACAATATTCAACATTAACTGCCTTAACAGCCATAGAAGGAGAAGATACAGAGGGATTCCAAACCTTACCAGAATCTCCGTAAAATCCACCAGCTCCAGATGTAGAAAAACCTATTTTTGTTGCGTTTAATAATGTTTGAGTATTATCAATCTCAGATGCCATCATTCCCTGCTTATAATCCCAATCTTCCATTAATTTCTTAAAATTTTCTAATTTACCTGAATCTTGTCGTGCACTTGTTATTTTTGATATAAAAGATGTATCATCAGGCATTTTAACCCAAGTTGCTGCTTTCATAAATGCTGCTGTCCCTAATGTATCAGGCAACATGGGAAACATAACCCCAGCAGGTCCAGGTCTAGTATTAGCGCTTAAAATTCTATATAATTCATGACCTATAATTTGTGTTAGAGGTAGATCATATTTATTTTTATCAAAATATGGAAATAATACTGAAATAACCATAGATAATTCGTGAGCGTGTGTACCAACAGGTCTTAAAAAAGGTAAACCTAATTTTTGTAATTGAAAATAAGAATCAATCGACGATGTACCTAAACATCTTGTTTTACCATAAATATCTACAACTTGGCCTGTGAGTGTAAATTGATTAAAATGATGTGCAAAAAATAAATTTTGTAATAAAAGAAATAAATAACCACCAGTTCTTCTTCCTGTAAATAAAGCAGGTGTCATTGGTTTTTTTGGATCTATTGTTTGTACTAATCTTGTAAAAGCAACACTTCTAGCACATCTTAAAAGCGCACCGTATAACCAACGTTGATATGCTATCTGTGATGTTATTTTTTTTTCAGCAGCTTTATCAAGATTATATCTTAAAACTTCTTTTTCAAGATTATATCTTAAATATGCTTCATATACTGCCTGCATCATACTTGTTTCTAACCAAGTTACACGGGGCCATGGACCTCTAGCTTCAATAAACCATAATCCATCTTCAGTATCATCATCATTATATTTAGCACCAGTAACTTTATAAAAAGATATATGAACGTTGTCATCTTCTGTATAGACTGGTTTACTACCATCTTCATTAAATTTAACTGGAATTGCTAAAGTATTACCATCGCATATATAATTTATACAATCTTTTATTAATGTATTATTTAATAAAGTAGAGTCTCGATTCATATCATCAAATATTTGTTTATCAAATTTTCTCGCTGCTAATTTTTCAAGAGCTTTTACTATTTTATTTCTAAGTTCCTTATCAGAATTAATAGCTTTTCTCATATTTTCATCTCTTATATCTATACCAAAAGTAACCTTGAAAGTTGATTCCCCTGTTTTAGCAGTAATAAATGTATGTAAAAACCAAATTACAGGCATCATCGTCCATTTATAATAATCACTAAATGTTGAAGCACTTAATCCATCTGTTAATTCACCATTTTCATCAAATAGTTTTGTAACCTTCTCTATATTCTTATTTTCAATTTTTAACCAGTTATCTAATAATCGTTTTCCTTCTATTGATGCTTGTGCTTTTAATTCTTCACTTAAATTATCATAAATATCCTCTGTTCCTAGAAAAAAATCAGCACCACCTTCTTGTTCTAATAAATCTTTTGATGATAAATATTTAGCTTTGTATTTTAAATACTTCTTTTTGTATGGATCCATATTATATATAATATCAATATAAAATTATTTTATATTAATTTATAATATTTTTTGATAGTGATAATAAAAATAATTTATAAATAGGTTATAGAATATTTATAAAAATTTAATGGCTAATCAAAATGAAAATTGCAAAAGAAAAACATATTATGACAAAGGTGGATACAAAAGTTCAAAACCCAAAAAGAGTGAGAATGATTATTATAGAGATTATTATCATAATTATGATTATCATCAACATAATCAACCATATTATGAACCATATTATCAACAAAATCATAAAAATGAAAGAATAATCTATATAAATGATTTATTAAATAATGGTAAAAATCCAAAAAGAGAAGATTTATACAAGAGAGATGAAAATGTTAAAAAAATTAATTATGTATATTTAATTTTAGAAATAGAAACTATAGAAGATTTAATAGAATTAGGAAAAGCATATGGTACTATATACAGTAAAGATAATGAATACAACATTGATTTAGAAATGATATCAAAATTAGTAGAAACATTAACTGAATTTAATAAATTAGTAGGATTAAAAAATATAAAAAAACAGTTGGTAGAAATTATATTATATTACAGTCTAAAATTAGATAATAAAAATCAAGATCTATTACACACTGTTATTGAAGGTGAGCCTGGAACGGGGAAAACTGAATTAGCACAACATATTGCAAATATATATGCAAATATTGGTATTCTAAGTAAAAATATTGTTAAAAAAGTTAAATTAAATGATTTGAAAGGACAATTTTTAGGACATTCTGCTGCTATGACTGAAGAAATATTAGAAGAATGTAAAGGAGGTGTATTATTTATTGATGAAGCATATTCATTAGGTAATGCTGAAGGTAAAAATAGTAAGGATGTATATAGTAAAGAAATATTAGATGTTCTAAATTTAGCACTTACTGAAAATAAGAATGATTTTATATGTATAATAGCTGGATATAAGGATGATTTACAAAGTTCATTTTTTAGTTTTAACGATGGATTAGAAAGAAGATTCCCTATAAGATTTAGTATAGAACCATATAATGGTAAAGAATTAAAAGATATTTTTATAAAAAAAGTTTATGAATTAAATTGGTGTATAGAAAATAAAGCTATAGATGAAGAATTTATAGAAAATAATAAACACTATTTTAAATTTAATGGTGGAGATATGGAAATATTATTAGCTAAATGTAAAATAGCTCATTCTAAAAATCTTTTAAAGTTTAAGAATAAAATAAAAAAGATTCTAACAAAAGAAGATATTGATTATGGATTAAATATTTATTTAGAAAATCCATCAGTTAAAAATAGAAATAATGATAATATATATAAATATAATTTAAATATGTATTTGTAAATTTTTTATTTTTATATATTATATAATATATAAAATGGAAAGTTCTCTATATAATTCTTATCAGCAAGGAGGCGAAGGTAGTATTTATACATCTTGGTTATTGATTGCTATTGTATTCTGGGTATTAGCAATATATCTATGGAGTCATTATTATTTTGGTTTTCAAGATAAAAATAAATTTGGTTATGTAAAAGATAACGAACCTGCATTAGCAGGTACACAGACAGGTATTTTCTTCTTTATATCCGGTCTTGCAATACTTTTAGCATTTAGTGGAAAATGGCAAAATCAAGTTAATGAAAATAGTGATTTAAGAAAATATATTATAATTCCTCTTTGTTGGATAACTTTAGGTTTTCAAGTAGGTTTAATATTATCAGTTTCCACATTACCTCAGTAGAGACTTAATAATGCAAAGCATTATTAAGTGATGTTTCACATCACAAATAACAAAAATGAATTTAATAATTATAATATATATATAATTAAAATATGGATTTGTCAAAAGAAGAATACATCAAATTAAAACAAAAACAATATTATATAAATAATTATAAAAAACTTATTTGTATATCTAGCTGTCTCTTATTTGTATATCTAGCTGTCTCTTATTTGTATATCTAGCTGTCTCTTATTTGTATATCTAGCTGTCTCTTAACAGTTTCAATAGTTGGTTCATCATAATCTGTAATAGCACATGCTTCTAAATTTGAAAGATTTTCTTTTGTAATATTAAGTTTTTTATTAAAGTTTAATATAAATTTTACAGCATGTTTTGTACTTGGAAATTCTAAATCTAAACATTTGTCATAGTTGAATGAAGTTTTATAGAGTGGTGATGTATTCCTCCAGCTTATATGTACGGAACCATTAAAATTAGGTAAATCATCCAATATTGGTTTTAGTGTTTCAATTGAATTTTTAGTATATATTGTGACATAATCAGTATTTTGAGCGTTCATATTTTTTTCATAGTAATATATACTTATATAAAAACAATCAATTTTTTATTATAATATTTCATTAAATATTTCATTAAATTTATTATAAAATTCAATAGTATGAATGTATAAATTATTTTTAATTTTTATCAAATAAAGTTTTTCTAATTTATTTAGATCAATAAGACTTATTCCACCATATTTCGCCCAATATATATTTTTATAATTTTCATCTTCTAAAAATTTTGAAGATAATAATAGTGATACAAGCAATAATTTATGAATATTGTAAATATTTATATTCATTTGTAATCTTTCTAAATAAATAATAGCACTAATAATTACTGCATTATTTATACTAAAACTAGTAATAAGTCTATTAAGATAATCTTCTACTGTTATTACATCATCAATATGTAGGATACTAAATTTTTTCTCAAAATATAAATCACTATAATTATTATTTATTTTTTTTTGTAAATATAATACATACTTTTCTAAATGATCTTCTTCAACAATTACATCATTGTTAAAGAACAGTGAATAATTTATTATATTATCTAATATATCTTTAACAATATCCATTATTGGTCTTATTATTACTATAATCATATATTTTTATATAAAAAATTATATACTCCAATTGATTTCATGTTTTAATTTTTCTTCAACTTTCTTAAAAATATTTGAATTAAAAAATCCATTATAAGCAGAAAATGGTGAAGGATGAACTCCTGTAATAATATTATCTTTATTTTCAATAAATTTCTCTTTTGATTTAGCAAAATTTCCTAATAGTATAAATAAACAATTTTTATTTTTTTTATTTATATAACTAATAACATCATCAGTAAATTCACTCCAAATATTTGTATGACTATTCGGTTTATTTTTTACAACTGTCAATGATGAATTAAGTAGGAATATTTTTTCTTCTGTAAACCATCTTTCTAAATTACCTGTATTAAATTTATAGTTTCTTTCTGGAAATTCTATACATAATTCTTTATAAATATTTTGTAATGAAGGCGGTATTTTAACTTTATTTGGAACTGAAAAACTTAATCCATTTGCTTGATTTGGATTATGATATGGATCTTGTCCTAATAATACAATTTTTATTTTTTTAACATTCATTTGAAATACTCTAAATATTTGTTCTTTTGGAGGATATACTATATCACCGCTATTATATAAACTATCAAAATTAAAATCATATTTATCAAATAGTTTATTCCAACTTTTATGAATTTTATCTGTCATATTTTTTTATATTTATTTAATATCTATAATTATAAAAATCAATTTTTGTTCTAAAAATAATCTATATTATAATCTTGAAACATATCAAGAATATAATTGTATGCGTTAGAAGGTATTGCATTATATGGTCTAGCTGGTATATTATTATAAAGTTTTACAATAGTTTTCTCTGGTAAATCTGTAATTATAAAATTATAGATTGATTTATTAGAATTTTCAAATAAGTAATAATATATAATTGTTGATGTTAAAAATATTAAGTTAAACATTAATATTAATATTAAGAATTTAAATATATAATGCGTATCTTCATTTTTAGAATTATTCTTCTTTTTTAATGGCAATCCTTTATGTAATTCAATATTATTTTTAGCAGCATAATTTCGCGTGATAACCATTTTTTATTACTAATATATATATAATTTTTATTATAATATATATAAATCAATTTTTTGAGTTAAAATGAAAATAAAAAAAAGTAGATTTATTCTATATGAATAAGACTTTATTATATAAAAGAGAAAAAAATAATAATTATGAAAATGGTGTTTGTTTAAATATGATTATTAAAAATGAAAGTAAAAATATGTCAAGATTATTTGAAAATCTGCATAAACATATAAAATATTTTATTATATGTGATACAGGTTCTACGGATAATACAGTTAAAGTAATTGAAGAAGTTGCGGAAAAATATAATATAGACGGTGAAGTTTATACAGAACCTTTTAAAAATTTTGGTTACAATCGTTCTTATTCTTATAATTTAACAAAAGAATGTGAAGCTAATTTTAAATATGTATTATTTCTTGATGCTGATATGGTTTTAGTAAATTTTGAAAATATAAATATAAAAAATTATGATAAAGATATTTATTTTTTACAACAAAAAGCTGGTTCGTTGGAATATTTTAATTTAAGAATGGTTAAGAAAGGTACAAATATTGAATGTAAATGTCCTACACACGAATATTATGATATTAAAGGTGATTATAAAGTAGAATATACAAAAGACTTTTGGATTGATGATATTGGAGATGGTGGTTGTAAAGAAGATAAATTTGAAAGAGATATTAGATTATTAACAAAAGGAATAGAAGAAGAACCAAATAACGCCAGATATTATTTTTATTTAGCTCAAAGTTATAAAGATACACATAAATTTGAATTAGCAATAGAAAATTATAAAAAGCGTATTGAATTAGGAGGATGGTTTGAAGAAGTTTGGTTTTCATATTATATGGTTTCATTTTGTTATTTAATGATAAAAGATGAAGATAATTCTATTGCTTATTGTTTAAAAGGTTATGAATTTTATCCAAATAGAGCTGAAAATATATTTTTAATAGCAAAATATTTATGTGATAATAGAAAATACAATTTATCTAAAGTTTTTCTTGAAATTGGAGAAAAAATACCATTACCAGATGATAAGTTATTTTTAAGTAGAGATGTATATGAATATCAATTTCAATTTGTAAAATCTATTATATCATTTTATTTACAAGATTTTAAGAATGGATTAATAAGTTGTAATAGTTTATTGATGAAAAAAAATTTAGATAAAAATGTATTAATTTTGACTATATCAAATCTATATTTTTATTTAGATAAAACAAAAGTAAATTTTGAAAAAATTAAGATAAAAGAACCAATTGAAGTTAATTTATCAGAATGGAACTGTAGTAATCCTTCAATTATAGAATATGATAATGATATTTATAAATATTTATTAAATTTAAGAGTGGTTAATTATAAAATATTAAATAATAATTATTGTCATAAGAAAGACAATTCTAATTTTTGTATTGAAAAACCTGTTTCAACTAGAAATATATTGATGTATTTAAATAAAAATCTAGAAGTTTTAAGAATAAATGAAATCATATTTGATGATAAAAAATATAAACATATTCCAAGTAATATAATAGGTTATGAAGATGTTAGAATATTTTCTCAAAATAATAAAGTATATTTTTTAACATCATGCAAACATTTTACAAATAATTATAAAATAGTTTTTGGTAATATTGATAATCAAGGTGTTGTTTCAAAATTAAAAGTATTATACGGTATAGATGATAATTTATGTCAGAAAAATTGGGCTCCAATAATTAATAAAGATAATACAACTGACGTTCATATTGTTTATTCATATAAACCATTTACAGTATTAAATTTAGATTTAAATGAATATGATAAAAATAGTGAATTAAATCAGAATATTACAGTTTATAAAAAATATGATATAATAGAAAATATTGATTTTAGAGGTTCAACTCAATTTATAAAAATAAAAATGGATATAGTTAATAAAGATACTATTATTCATATTGATGGTTATATAGCATTAATACACGAGGTATTATTTAGTGATGGTCGTGTTTATTTACATAGATTTTTTATTATAGATAATTTTTATAAACCAATTTATACTTCCTATCCATTTTATTTATTTGATAGAGGTATTCAATATACATGTGGATTAACATTAAGCAATGATATATTTATAGTCTCAGCAGCAATTAAAGACGAAGAAGCATTTTTAATTAAAATACCTACAAATTATTTAAATAATAATTTAACTGAATTAAATATTAAGTATTGAAATTTTTTATAATATATATTATATTATAATGGATTATTTTCAAAATATAAAAAATGCTGTATCTGAAAAAATACCAAATATTGTCGGTTCTTTATTTATTTTTATATTATTTATAATAATTGCTAAAATAATTAAAAATAGTATTTCAAATAATCCAATAGTAGATGTTAATATAATTGATGACGAAAGCAATTATGCATCAAAAACACTAATTCAACATCAAATTGGTGATTTTGTTTATTATATAATTTTATTTGTCGGTGGTGTATTTGCTATTGTTAATTTAGGTATTAATACAACAACTATTATAACTTTATTAGCATCTATGGGTCTAGCTTTAGGTATTGCTATGCAGGGAACTTTAAGTAATGTTATTTCAGGAATTATAATTAGTATAAATAATATTTTTAATATAAATGATATGATTAGAATAAATCAATTATTTAATAATAATACAATTTATGGAAAAGTTATAGATTTTAATTTGTATTTTACTACAATTATAGATCCTTATACAAAACTTATTATTAATGTTCCAAACTCAACTATACAAAATAATTTATTAACTAATGTATCTAGATCAAAATTATTTGAAAAATAAAAATTATATAATATATATATATATATATATGGAATTATTATATGATGCAAATAATCCGCCAGTAGGTGTAATATATGATGGTTTTAGTAGTATGTCTCTTCAACCTACAGTTTTTTTTGACGAAGAAGTAATTGGTTGGGGTAACGTAGATCCTTTTTATTTACCTCCATCAGAACGTTTGTATCCATTTAGAGATATAACATCACAAATTTATTATTTATGGAATAACTTTGAACCAGAACAAAAAACTTATGTTAAAACAAAATTTGGATCTTTTCATCCATTAGATGATATGTTTTATGACCTGAATTATAGCTATGATTGGAATAATTTATTTAGATTTTGGTACATGGATGGTGACTATATTGACAATAATAGATATTTAAATAATAATGGTTGGGCTTTACTTGTATCTCTACAGAAATATATGAGTGAAATTGCTGATGATAAATTTAGAGAACTAGTTAAAAAAGAATGCTGTTCTAATGATAAACATTTAGCACGGGCTATATGGAATAAAGCAAATAGTAAGGTAATAAATAAAAGTAAGAAAGAAAAATTAACTGATGCAGAAATAGCAGATATTAAAATTGAATTTAAAAATCTATCATCGTCTACTACAGATCCAAATAATAGTGAAATTAATAAAATATATGAATACATGTGGAAATGTTATAAACGTAAAGAAACTACAAGTATAAACAGTTTTAAAATTGAAAAATTTCTTAAAATAGTATTAAGAGATGGTATTAAACATGCATCTGAAAATTATAAAAAATATTTATTATTAAAAAAAAAATATTTAGATAAGAAAACTATAAAAAAATTATAATTGATAAATCTTAAAAAATTATAACTAAAGTTGTTCTCTACATATAGGACAACTTTTATTTATTTTTATCCAATTAGTAAAATATTCTTCATGGTAAGTGTAATTACACTTTGTTGTAATCTATATTTGGTTCTGGATATTTACAAATAAAAAATAAATTATAGAAAAGGTAAGCATTTTTTATTTATTTTTATATCTTTATCCTCTTTTGTTATGTTATCAAAATTATTTATTTCTAATTTATTTATTTGTTTCATTTCTAATTCATATTTATCATTTTTTACTTTTAATTCATTTACAGACATTTGTAATAGTTTAATTTGTGAATAAATATTTTGATTATTTTCATTATTATTATTTATAGAATCATATATTTCATCCATAGAAATTTTTTGATTATTTTGATGATTTATATTATTAGATATAGAATTTACTTTATCATCCAATTGATTAAGTTTATTATATAAAAATTTCATTTTATTATCTATATCTTCAAATTTATTGCTAAATTCTTTTTTGAAATCAAGTAAATCAGTATAAATTTGATTTTGATTATTAAGATTAAAATTTAAAATATCCATATGTAAGCTATTTATTTTGTCTATTTTATTTTTTATATTTTCGTCGTTATTTGTCATATATATTTTTATTCTATATTAGAAATATATAAAATTTTAATATTTTTTATTTTTATCTTCAATTTTTGGTGAGGATTTTTTGAGGAGATTTGAGGAGATTTGAGGATTTTTGAGGATGATTTTTTCGTGGATTTGTTGACACGGTTTCTTTTTTAACTCTACGTGATTGAGGAAATGGGACTTTTTTGTGAAAATCTTATTACATTTAGGACAAGTATAAAAAACCATATTAGGTTATATTATTACAATTATATTTTTTTTAAATCTATTTTTTATTAGTTTTATATGAAAAAAAGCCTAATTTTGACCTAATTTTTAGCCTAATTAGGCTTTTTAGGTTTTTAGGCTTTTTTTATAACTTGAGAGAGTTTGTATAAAAATAAAACTGTATAAAAATTAAAAAAATTTTCTTTCACTTTATAAAAATTATAAAAATATGGATAAATATATATTATTATAGTTAACATATTAAGATAATGATACAACGAATGATATACGAATTCACGTTATTAGCTGATATTGTTGAAAAAATTGAAATATTTTGCAGTGAAAATATATTATATTCTGGAACAGATAGTGAAGATATTAAAAGAGAAGTTAAAAATTTACCAAATTCATTTAACAGATGTAGAATAGAGGTAAAATTATTAGATAATAAATTATTTAATAAAAATCTAGAAATAACATTTTTAATTGATAACAATTATCCATTCTCATTCCTGCAAGTGTTATATAGTCATTTTTTAGATAATATAGAATTTGATGAAAAAACTAAAAAAAATATTGGTTATTTAATGACTGAAGATGGATTTGATATGAATAAAAATCAAGAAACAAGAGCTAGAAAAGAAATGTATTATATTTATTACAAAATAAATACATTTATAAATGATTATTACAACAATTGGAGTCCAGCTGATAGATTAAAAAACTTTTGTAATAATTTATTGATTATGATAAATGAATTAGTAGATAAAATATGTAATATGGATTTAAGCGAATATGATGAAGAAATACCAGATGAACTAATTGATAAAGTATTTACAACAACAATTTATAACGATCCAGTTGTAGCTGTAGATGGATTTACATATGAAAGAGCATCAATAACAAAATGGTTTTATACAAGTAATAAATCACCAACATCCGCCCAAGTTTTAGAAACATTAAAATTATATCCAAACTATGACATGCGATTTAGGTGTATTGAATGGAAAGAAAAACATAAAAAATAGGATAAAAGTTAAAAAATAGAATATAGATTATAAAAAATTAAATAAAAGTATAATATAGAAATAATGGAAGATTATAGTAATTTACTTTATATTGATGAAATTAGTATTGAAAGGTGTCTAAAAGTATTGGAGGAAAGATTTTATAATAAAAAGATATATACTAAATTAGGTTCTATATTATTATCAATTAATCCATATGAATATTTTGAAGATAATAATATAGATCAAGTCCATCTTAATAAAGAGGTTGATAATATATTAAAAAATTTAGAGAATAAGAATCAGATAATAATAGTATCAGGTGAAAGTGGTTCAGGTAAGACAGAAACAACAAAACAAATTATACATTATTTAAATTCATGTGTTAAAAATAGTGATAATAAATTAATAAATAGAATTGAAGCATCTGGTATTATATTAGAATATTTTGGAAATGCAACAACATCTAAAAATACAAATAGTAGTCGTTTTGGTAAATTGATTGAAGTATATTACAATAAAAATATGGAATGTTTAGGTATGAAAATAATAACATATATTTTAGAAAAAACTCGTGTTTTAAGATCTGAAGATATTGGTAAATTCCATATATTTAATAGAGATAAGAATGAAATTATAAATTTACTAGATAAGGGAGGATTTACTGAAGAGAATATTAGTTTTATAATGAATAATATTGAAAAAATAAAGTATTTATTGACTCTTGGTTACGGAGACAATATAGAAAATACTAAATTAAAAGATGTTTTAAGTAAGAGAACAATTAAAGTTCAAGATGAACTGATAGAAAAAACGTATGATAAAGAAGAATTCTATGAAACAAGAGATATATTAATTATGAAGATATATGATAATTTATTTAATTGGATAGTTGAAAGAATGAATATAATATGCAATGTAGAAAAATATGAATATAAGATTGGTATATTAGATATATTCGGTTTTGAAGATTTAAAAGAAAATAGTTTAGAACAATTACTTATAAATTATACAAATGAAATTATACAAGGATTATTAAATAAAATATTGATAGAGAATAAGATTGAATTATATAGAAATGAAGAGATTGATATTAAAGTTAATAATATAGAATTAAATAAGGAACAAATTAAATTAATAGAAAATATTTTTATAAAATTAGATGAAGAATGTATGGTACCAAAGGGTAGTGATATAAATTTATTACAAAAGTTAAATAGTAGTAATGGTAATAATAAACAGTACAAAATTATAAAAAATAATAATATTATATTTGGTATAGAACATTATGCTGGATTGATAGAATATAAAATTACTAATTTTTTAAAGAAGAATATGGATAAGAATATTCAAGAAATAGATGAATATATAAAAGAGTTATTTAATTATAAAAAGAAAAGAATAAATAGTAAATTAAAAATTAATTCAATAACAAATCAGTTTAAGATACAAATAAATGAATTTATTGATAGTATTACTACTTGTGATATAAATTTTATAAAATGTATAAAATCTAATTCAAATGATAGAGCATTATATTTTGATAAATCATTAGTAAAAGAACAATTAGTATATAATGGTGTATTACAATTGATTAATATATTAAAACAAGGATATAGATATAATTTTGTAAAGGATGAATTTATGAAAAAATACCAGTATATAGATTTAGATGTAGTTTCAAATATAGTTTCAAATATAGTTTACGGTAAAACTAGAGTATTTTTACAAGAGGAAACGTATGCTATAATTCAAAAAAGATATGATGAATATATTTGTAAAAATGCTGTAATAATTCAAAAAAATATTAGAATGTTTAATAACTATAATAAATATAAACAAACAATAATAAAGATTATATTATTACAGTCTCAATTTAGATTATATAGAGCAAAGAATGAATATAAAAAACGAAGTTCAATAAAAAAAATAAATATTTTTATTTATAATATCATACTACAGAAGAGAAAAGAAAAAAGAAATAACATATTATATTTAATGAATAAGATTAGATGCATAAATTATTGTAATAATTATGTTAGAATAAAGAATAGTGTTAGTTTAATAAAAAGTAATTATTTAATTTATATAATAAGAAAAGGTATTGCTAAAAAGAAAAAATCTATAATATTAATTCAAAGATGGTGGAGGTGTTATTTAAAGATGAAGAATAACTTTTTAATAAAGTATAATAAATTAGAAAATGAATTAATAATACAACAGAGAATTAATATTGAAAAAGAACAAAAGGTTATAAGTTTAGAATTATTAAACAATAAATTAATTGAAAAGAATAAAGTATTAGAAGAATTATTAAAAAATAAAAAAGTTAATAATGATTATGATATTGTAGAAAATGATGATATTATAGAAACAAATGATATAATAGAATCAAATGATATAAGTGATGTAGAATATGAAAGCATTGATATTAATGAAGAATCAAATGAAAATGGTATAAATAACAGTGATGATAAAAAAAATAATAATGACAATCTAAATAAGTTTAAGTTTATAATAAATAATTTGTATAATGATATAGAACATTATAAGAAAGATATAAATAATAGAATTAATGAAAAGTTAAATTTAGTAAATCAACTAGAATTGGTAAATAGAGAAAATAGAGATTTATTAAGGCATGTAGATCATCTAAAAAACAAAAATTGGTTTTATACTTTTTTTAGCAGATAACTTAAACTGTTTTTCTAATTGAATCTATAATGATCAGCATGAAGCTCAAGCATGATTTTTCTAGCAGTATTCTGTTGTGGTCGGGGAATCTGTCCTATCGCAATATTCCATGACATTCCAGATATTGTGACATGACGCAACCATTTTCGCATCACTTGTTCTGGTAAAATGTACGGAGAGGATTTCTCACTATATTTCTTCCACGAACGAACGTGAATTACTTCTGGATGGCGTGGGCGTGTATAACGCTGTAAAGCTCCGCACACATGATCTATAACATCAGCAGAGATGTTGATACCACCGTAAGAAGGGTATTGAGGTGGCGGAGGCGTCCAAAGATCTCTGTTTGAAGTTTGGGATAATTGAGACATCCAAACGTCTTGTGGAGGTGGTGGCGTCCAAAGATCTCTGTTTGAAGTTTGGGATAATTGAGACATCCAAACGTCTTGTGGAGGTGGTGGCGGAGGCGTCCAAAGCTCTCTGTTTGAAGTTTGGGATAACGGAGACACCAACAAGTCTTGTGGAGGTGGTGGAGGCCTTACTAAGCCTGTTGTTACAGCATCAAAATCAGGCACAATAACCTTGAATTCATGCAAGGGTGCACATGGTTTTTTAGCCGATATAACAAGTTGATCGGCTAAGGAAGCTTTTGCCTTTCTAATAGAGGAAGGCAGCCGTTGTGGCTTAATATTTTTTCCTGAACGAAGTTTCATTTACTAATAAAACAATAAATAATATATTTTTCAATTTTTTTTACAAAAGATTAAATAAATATATATATATAAAATTGAAATTATAGATGTTTAGAGAAATTATTCGAGATAAATGCCAGTTCATTTCACAACTACATCCTGGTTGGACAAGACAACCAGACTTCCAACAATGGTTGTCATGACCGAAGGAGGTACTCTTCTCCCGCTTACCGATGAAACACATAAAGGAAAGCCAATTGTCCGATACTTTGGAAAGTACGAAGGCGATCAAGTGGTGCCTGCTGAACCCATGGATAACGGATTTTTGCGCAGTGCAGAGATACTTATGCCAACCCGTAAGGTGAGAATCTCTCTGGACGAGAGTCCACCCAAGACAGGCCCTACACTTGTAGCAGACGTATCGGACACTGTGATAGGAGATGATGAAAAAGATTGGAGACCCGTACAGATGGTGGTGGAATTTGTTGCTCCTGAAGGAGATTTTTCTTTCAAGGTGCTAGATTACACCATTGAGATGTGTGCCGGAAACTTTAGAATCATTTATTAGGTATATTTACCTTTAAGTGAAATAAATTATCAAAAAATTTAAATTTTTTTATTACAACTTATATTATATATATTCATGAAATATTATATGATGATAAATTTAGTTAATCAATTAGTAAATAGATAAACATAAATTTATTAAGGCATGTAGATCATCTAATAAACAAAAATTGGTTTTCTATGTTTTTTACTAAATAATTCTAAAATTTATAAAGAATATCCTACAATTTAATAGTATTGAAATGAAGTTAATTACCACCATCATAAAATAATTTTAACAATATTGGATATATTTATATATTTAATAACAAAAAAAATTGAAAATATAAAATATTTGATTAATTAAGCTTACACAATGGCAACGGTCATTCCAACGGTCGAGACAAATATCTTGTCCCAATCCAGCAATCCAACAATTGATATCATTGGGCCGAACGGTCCTATTCCCATTACTAATATGGGGGGGGAACCCGTAATGTTTGTCATGGGGGAGTACAACGATGGCGCGAGAGAGATTATTCCAGCCTCTGCTGACGATCATGCTTTATGGGAAGCAGCTCAGGTTCTTATGCCTGGGAAAAAATTGCGGATCATTCTCAATCAAACCCCGCGAACTATACAAGGAGCCGCAGCTGGTGAAACAGTCATGACTAAAGACAGTGGTGGGAATTTGCGTGCCAAACAGATTTTGGTAACGATTGACGTTCCTCTAGACGGACAATTTGAAATTGACGTCTTTCAACATCAAATTTCAAGAACAGCGAATGGCATCTTCTCAATCAGATTTTAGCAAGGAGAAAAGAACATTCAAAATTTTCAAATTTTTTTATAGCTTAAATAAATATATATAGATATTATATATATTCATGAAATATTTAATTAATTTTTTGTTATTACTACAGCTATTACATCTTAGTTTAACTGTTCCAATTACTGTAGTTAATACTTTACCTGTAAAATTAACATGTGATAACAGTTTTACATTGTACCATAATGGTATTAAGATTGGTTCAGGTAATTCTTGGCAAAAAACTTACTCATATAACATAAAATTATCACCAAATGAAAATCTACTTGCATTAGAAGGTGTTAATGTAGATAAGATTGCTGGATTTATAGGAACATTTGGTAACGAAGATACTTCAGCAACAAAATGGAGATGTGAAAACTTTAATAAAACAGCGCCAGATGGATGGAATAGTCTTAATTTTAACGATACAACATGGTCAACCGCAGTTAGTTATGGAAAGAATGATAATTTGAATATATGGAAACAACGACCTAGTATATCAAATAATGCTGAATGGTTATGGACGAATGACAATAAAAAACATAAAAAAATATATTGTAGATTTAAATTAACAACCAAACAAAATATACAATTAAATAATGTTAAAAAAGAAGTAAAAATTTTAGACAAAAGTAATATTGATAGTTTAATAAATTATCACAATGAAAGCAATGTAAAATTTAGAGAATTAGAAGAAAAAATTTCAAAAATACTACACGAAACACAACAAAAGTATGATGAAGAAATAAGAATAAATGAAAATAATATTAAAAATACAAAAGAAACACTTACGACTATAACCAATAAAAAGACAGTAATTACAACCAAGATAAGAACACTACATGAAAAGATTGTAAAATTAAATATATCAATATACGAACATTATAAACAGATGCACGATGATACTAAATATTTGAAAAAACTTTTAGTATTAAAACCTAAATTTTTAAAGACATTAGATAATGTAAATCAACAGATAGTATTAGTCAAGAGTTATATTTCGGATACATTAGTAGAGGGAGAAGATAAGAATGGATTATTAAGAATTTTATTTGATTTACATAATTCTACAAAATACACGACAATAGATGTATCACATGCTTTTTTAGTTCATTTAGAAAAATATAAAAATAGAATAAGTGGTAATAGTCACCAATATGAAGAAGAAATAAAGAAATTAGAAAAATATCAAACTAGTTATAAATTATATATGAAGAAAAATAAAGATATTGTAAGTGAATACAAAAGAGTTGTAGAAATTATTAGAAGATTAAGAAAGACATATAATTTGTCAATTGATGAGTTAGATTTATTTAATGAATTAATTTTAAGAATATCAGGATTATTAAAGAATGATAGATGTAAAGTAAAATCATATTTATCACCACAAAAAGAATGTTCTACAGCATTATTACAGTCTCATATTGAAAATAATAATGTATAAAAAAAATAAAATACAGGACTCGTTTATAAAGACCTTAGTCTGTACTATTTAGCCATTTTAGCATCTCGGGGGATGCATTCGGCTCCTTCAACAGAGCATCGACAAGGTCTGGAAATGTCTCCACAGGGACATCGATCCTGAGAATATTTTTGAAAGAGGCTCTCTCCATTATGGAGACAAGCCGAGGGTTAGACCCGAAAAAATCATTCGGTACCATGATGTACAGATAGCTATCCCCCTTTTTGTTCCATAAAATCCTACATTTAGGATAATCCCGATGAGTCTCAACATCAGAAAAAACGCCTGTAATAAACATCACAGAAGAATTGGGGTATTGTGTCTTTCAATATATTAGCATTTTTCAATTTATATATATATATATAAAATAAAATATCATATAATAATATAATGGATAAAATTAAAGAAAAGTATATGAAATACAAAAAAAAATATGTTAAAAGAAAAGAAGAAATAAGTAATCAAAAAGATTTAGCTATTGCAAAAGTAGAAACAAAAAATGTATTATCAGAATATAATTTAGGATCAGGAATAAATTTAAATACAGGAAACGTAGGTAATAGTTCTATAAATACTGGAATTAGTGCACCCAGTAATATTTTATCACAATATAACATTTTACCTTCAATAAGCACATTATCTCAAAAACCAATACATCAACAAATGCAACAATCAGTACAACAACCAGTACTACAACCAGTGCTACAACCAGTACAACAACAAATGCAACAACAAATGCAACAACAAATGCAACAACAAATGCAACAACAAATGCAACAACCAGTACAACAACAAATGAAACAACCAGTACAACAACAAGTGCAACAACAAATGCAACAACCAGTACAACAACAAGTGCAACAACAAATGCAACAACCAGTGCAACAACAAATGCAACAAACGCAACAACCAGTGCAACAACAAATGCAACAAAATTTTAATGAGAAATATAATATAACAAATTGGCAACTAGAATTAAAGAAAAAATATGAAACGAAGATAGAAGGAGAATTAAAACAAATAAAAGAAACAAGAAGAAACGAACGAAGAGAAGAAATAGAAAGAGTAATTAAAGAGCGTGAAGAAATAGAGAATAAAATAGAGAAATTAAAAGTAGAATTAGAGGGACAAATAAAGACAGAATTAGGAGAGAAGATTAAAGTATTAGAGAAGGAATATTTAGATGAATATAATAAATTATTATTAGGTAATAAATAAAAATAATAAACTAGTCAAGTAAATAAGAATGTTTTTGAAAGAAAGACTTATATGTTATAGATTTAGAAGCCAAATAAATTGTAAAGAATTGTATATTTATTCTTAACTTTATTATTATATTAAATAATAAAGTTTCATTTTAACAAAAATGAAGTTATGTATTATATTACATAACTTAATGGTAAAACTAGTTTAGTTTGATAATGCGTTTGTATAGTAAAATCTTTTCAAAGGTGATGATGTATATAACGTTTTTTATATTTTTATAAAATAGTACAAAAAATATTTTTTGATTTTTTTAAGGTTTTTTTTCAGTCCAACACACACAAATTTTTTGAAAAACGTTGTGAAAACAAGGAAAGTTAATAAGGATACCAAAATGACGTGTGTAATTTTACACACAAATGTGTAATTTTACACATTGATATAATATTATTTTATAATTTAAATATATACCGATATAAATTAATAATGGAATTTGTTAAAAACAATGAATCCAAAATAAAATATATTTGTTTAATATGTTCCAAAAATTTTAATAATAGGAAAAGCGACTATGAAAGACATATAAATAAAAAGAATGGTTGTAATATAGATTTAATAAAAAAAATGGAAGAAATGAATAATTATATTACAAAATTAAAAGAAGAAATAGTAAAATTAAAAGAAGAAAACGAAAAGTTAAATAAACAAGTTATTATACAAAATAATACAACACAAAATACATATAATATAACAAATATAATACAAATAAATAATTTCAATGATACGAAAGACTACAATGGAAATTTCAAAAATTTATTAAAGGAGATAGGGAAAAGTATATATCTAAAGACAATAAAGAATGTATATCTAAATCCAGAAAAGCCAGAAAATCACAACATTTATGTAGCAGATAAAAATAGAGGATTAGTTAAAGTTTATAATAATGGATTATGGGAATCCAAAAGTATTATAATAATAGATGATATTATAGATAATGTTGTAAAATATTTTAATTTATCAATTGAAGAGTTAAAAAAAGACCATGAAAAATATGAACGATTAAAGAATACTATATCAAATAAAATCAATTATATAAAATTATGTGATCTAGATTATTTAGATAATTTACAAGACGATGAAGAAGAAAATAAAGAGAGAATAGAAAGATGTAATGAATTTAGGAAGATGGTATACGATGAGATAGTAATATTATTCCACGACAATAAAAAGATAGTATTAGATACACATAAGAGACATAGAATGAATATAATAAAAACTTAAATATTTATTTGTATAATAATTATATAAATGATAAATTTTTTAGAAAAATATAAAAAATATAAATCAAAATATAAAAAATTAAAAAATCAATTAGGTGGAAATATAAATAGAATAAAAGCAGAAGAGTTATATAATATAAACCCAATAGAAGCATTTAAATTATATCGGTTAGCGATGACACAAGGTGATATAGATTCATATAAAAAGGTAGCCCAAATGTATGAAAATGGAATTGGTGTTGAAAAAGATGTTTCTGAAGCGAAAAAAATACGACAAGAAGCAAATAAAATAATTTTTTTACAAAATTTAAAGACAATGAAAGAAGGTGATATATATTCATATTATAAGGTAGCCCGAATGTATGAAGATGGATTAGGTGTTAAAAAAGATGTTTGTGAAGCGGAAAAAATACGACAAGAAGCAGATAAATTAAATTTTGAAAAAAATTTAAAGACAATGAAAGAAGGTGATATATATTCATATTATAAGGTAGCTCAAATGTATGAAGATGGAATTGGTGTTGATAAAAATGTTTGTAAAGCGGATATAATACGAAAAGAAGCGGATAAATTAAATTTTGATATTTTTTTTAAAAAAATGACAGAAGGTGATATAAATTCATATTATATGGTAGCAAAAATGTATGAAAATGGAAAAGGTGTTAAACAAGATGTTTTTAAAGCGGATATAATACGAAAAAAAGCGGATATAATACGAAAAAAAGCGGATAAATTAAATTTTGATATTTTTTTTAAAAAAATGGCAGAAGGTGATATAGATTCATATTATAAGGTAGCCCAAATGTATGAAGATGGAATTGGTGTTGAAAAAAATTTGCATGAAGCGGAAAAAATACGAAAAGAAGCGGATAAATTAAATTTTGATATTTTTTCAAAAAAAATGAAAGAAGGTGATATAGATTCATATTATAAGGTAGCCAAAATGTATAAAGATGGAAAAGGCGTTAAACAAGATGATTTAATAGCGAAAAAAATACGACAAGAAGCTGATGAATTAAATTTTGATATTTTTTTAAGAACAATGTTTATAGGAAAAGAATTTAATAATAAAAAGAAATTATATTTATTAATAGGAACTTATCCATTTGTTTTTAAAACAAATGAATGGGAAGCAGACAAATCTTATAAAATGATTGAGGATAGTATTGAATATAGTTTAATATTAAAAAGTATAATAGAAGAACATAATAAAAAATTAAAGCGCGATAAATCTAAAAGAGAAGAACTTTGTATTGAAAGATTTGAATATTACAGCGACGAACCACTAAGTATAGACGAATTAGAATTAAGTAATAGAATATATTATTTAGTTGATATATTCTATGATGAATTTTATAGAAATATATTAAAATTATATTTAACAAGAAATTCAGCTTCAACAGAATCTGATAAGTCAGTATATCATTTACCAATAAGATTTGAATTAGGTCGTAATTATTTAAGAATAGAATTTACACGATTAAATATTGTAATATTTGTAATAGAAATGATTATACCATCTGAATATTCTTTTAGTCAACGATCAGGCATTACAGTATCAGATTCTAAACGTAAATCACAAATGTCATATTCCAAAATGTGTTTTCTTACAGGTGCTTGGAATATATTTTATTGTAATTTATTAGATTTCTTAAAAGATAAAAAAAAAATTTTTTATTTATTTAATGATGCTTTAGAATATGAAGGATTAGATCGTGCTAAAAATCGTTATTTTGAATTTTTTTGTGAATTAGGATATATTTTACATAAATTATATGAAAATAAACAAGGAAATCAAGTATATGTTGTATTACCAAACACTAGACCACCGTTGAATATTATTGATGTGCATAGTTTAAAAAAAAAAATAAATAATGCAATATTACCAGAATTTAAAAATCTTGATATAATTTACATACATAATTATGATGATACACAAACAGTTAATGAACCACAAACAGTTAATGAACCACAAACTTCTTTTGATGATTTTTACGATTAACTAAATCAATAATATTCTAAAAATTACTATATTTTTGTGTATTTATGTAAAATAGTTTATAAAAAATATTTTTTTTGGCATAAGATGATGTATTTTGTAATTTTTATTTTTAGTATATTTTGGGTTTTATTTTTTGTATATTTTTTTAATAAAATAAGTTAAACAGTAATTAGATTGTATATAGTAATGACAACAATAAATTATACAATATCAACAACAGAAGAGACGAATGATATATATTATAATTCCACTTTCGTGTAATTTCGCTATCGCTCAGTTCGTTTCACTCACATTTATATGATTAGATTTTAAAATATTATCTATTTTCCATAATGGCTGTAAATTATTAAAATTACAACATTCAAATAATTCATTATCATTATGTAAATTAAATAATGAAATTGGTTTAATATGATCGATTTCCTATTCTCCATAATTATCAAATGTCATACCATCTGTTAATTTATCTAATAAATATAATTCAAATTCAAATAAATTACAACCCAAAAGTTCTAAATAAGTATATTTTTTATTAACATTATGTCTTACGAATACGTTATATATTCTTTTTGTTATACTATTAAAAATTATAATAACACTTTAGTGTTATTTCGCTATCGCTCAGTTCGTTCCACTCACATTTATATGATATGATTTAATAATATAATAATTTAATATTTAATTTTTAAATATGTGAGTAAAACGAACTGAGCTATAGCGAAATAACACTATCGTGTTATTATAAGATGGATTTATATAATAAATTCTAAAAAATATTATAAAATATTTTTGTGGGAAACTTTTTGT
>Ga0214923_10000812_pt1 | contig 46206 bp, 70 predicted proteins | sample LL1510_MetaG_FD_177993 | JGI IMG/M metagenome (GOLD analysis project Ga0214923, IMG submission 177993) | Freshwater microbial communities from Lake Lanier, Atlanta, Georgia, United States - LL-1510 | ecosystem: Environmental > Aquatic > Freshwater > Lake | place: USA: Georgia | collected... | reverse complement strand
AAGTAAAAGAAAATGATATTGTATATTTTGCAGATTATTGGACGCCTGGATTAGAAAGTATTTTCTATGCATTAGATCTTTATAAGATTAAGAATGTAAAGTTTTATGCTCGTAATTGGGCACAAAGCGTCGACGAATATGATTTTACATACGAAATGCGTAATTGGATGCGTTGGTATGAGTTAGGTTTAGATTCGAAATTATCTGGTATTTTTGTTGCTAGTACAGAACATAAAAATTTATTAGTTAATGCAGGATTTAAAGCGCCTATACATGTTTTAAGTTTACCAGTACATAAATATTTAACTTTAGATCGATTAAAAGATTATAATGGTTATAAAGTAGATAATGTAATTTATTCTTCAAGATTGGATAAAGAAAAGAATCCATACTTTATGCTTGAAGTAGCAGAAAAGTTTTTAGAACAACATCCTGATTGGACTTGGACAATAACAACTTCATCATCTAAAATAAGATCAAATGTACCTGGAGTAGTAGAAGCTGTATATGATTTAGCAAAACGAAATCCTAGATTTATAGTTAAAGAAAATTTACCGAAGGATCAATATTATACTATTCTAGCGCAATCATCAATTCAGTTTAATTCATCTTTACAAGATTGGGTAGCATTTACTTGCGTTGAAGCTACAATGTTTGGATGTGATATTGTATATCCAGATTTCAGATCATTTAAAGAATTTATTCCTAAAGACAGAAAGTATCATGCATTTGATGTAGATGATGCTGTATTTGTTTTAAGTTATACAAAAGATACATTAAGAAATTATTCTTATATTAGTGACTTGGCGCATGTAGGTTTACATTTAGAAGGATATATCATGGCAAATGATATTGAATCTGAATTAAACGTATGGCAAGAATCCGAGTATTGTAAATCACTATTAAAATAATTTATGTATCAAAATATTTGTTTCGACAGAAAAAATAACACTATTCATTTATGGGATGATCAAAAAGGTCATCTTAAGTTCGCATATAAAAAGTATGCGTACAAAAAGAGTTCATATGGTCGATATGTAACGTTAGATGGAACGAAAGTAGATAAAGTAACAGATTGGACAGATGCAGATATTCAGAGGGGTCATATATTTGAATCAGATGTTAATGCAGATACTCGTACGTTAGTAGATATGTACTACGAGTCAGACGATTTGTCTGTCGGTCACAGAGAATTGTTTTTTGATATTGAGGTAAGTGGGGAAGGTGGATTTAGTACTGCAGAGAATGCAGACAATCCTTTAACTTCAATATCCTTTTATGATAAAGCAGGAGATAGATACGTTGCAATTTTAATTGATAAAAAGAAAAAGGTTAAACCAGTTAATGAAGGTAATTTCATTTTAGAAGTAGTTCAATCTGAAATAGAACTTATTAATTTGTTTTTAAAGTATTATATTGAAATACAACCGACAATCTTAACAGGATGGAATATAGAATTTTTCGATATTCCTTATTTGTATAATCGTATTACTAAAGTATGCGGCACGACATTTGCAAATGTATTAAGTCCAATTAATCAAGTAGAATATTTAAAATTCAGAAACCGTTATAAGATAATGGGAGTATCTATTTTAGATTATATGGCTTTATATAAAAACTTTACGTATTCTGAAGAGCCGTCGTATGCATTAGATTTTATTTGTAGAAAAGAATTAGGTCGAGGTAAGATTGAATATGAAGGTACGTTGGATCATTTATATGAAAGCGACATTGATAAGTTTATTAAGTATAACATTAATGACGTTGAGCTTGTAGTTGATTTAGATAATAAACTTAAATTCCTAGACCAAGCGAGGGGTATATGTCATAAAGGTCATGTGCCTTACGAAGATATTTTCTTTACTACAAGATATTTGGATGGTGCATGTTTGACTTATATGAAAAGGTTAGGCATTGTAGCTCCGGATCGTAAACGAAGAGATAAAGAAGAATCAGAAGAAGAAACTAGTAACGACTTTGCAGGTGCGTTTGTAAAAGATCCGATACCCGGACTTTATCATTGGATATTTGACGAAGATATGGCATCGCTGTATCCTTCAATTATTCGTAGTTTAAATATATCTCCTGAAACAAAAGTAGGACGATTTGAGAATTGGAAAGAAGTTCAAGACATTTATTTAACTGGCGAAGGCAAAGGTAATGCTAGATTCAAATATTCGAATAGCAGTAAATCAGAATTAGTATCAGCAGATAATATCCGACATTGGTTAAATACAAATAACTATACAGTATCTGCAATTGGAGTAGTATATGATAAATCACGTACTGGATTAGTTCCTTCTATTTTGGAAACGTGGATGGGCGAACGTGAAGAGTACAGAGCGTTAGCAAAGAAACATGGTAAGGAAGGAAATACAGAATTAGCAAGATTCTTTGACGCACGTCAGTTAACAATGAAAATCGTTAATAACTCTTTATATGGTGCATTAGGTGCTGCAGGATTTAGATTCCATGATTTGGATAATGCAGAGTCAATTACACAAACTGGGCAATCGGTTATTAGGCACGCAATGTTAAAAGGTAATGAATGGTTTACAAAACAGACGGGAGAAGATAAAGAATATGTAATTTATGTAGATACTGATTCAAATTACTTTTCTGCAAAGCCAATTATTGATATGATGGAAAGAAGACTCGGGAAAGAATTATCTAAACAAGAAAAAACAGATATTACTTTTAAAACGTCTCAGGTTGTAGAAAAGTATATTAACGATTCATTTGACCATTATGCTAAACATGTTCTTAATTCAGATAAACATTTCTTTTCAATTAAGCAGGAATATGTAAGCGAGTCTGGGTTATGGATTGCAAAGAAAAGATATGCCCAGAAAATTATAACTGAAAAAGGAGTATCAATAACTCAATTAACTAGCGGAAAGAAAGATTGGAAGCTAGACGTAAAAGGTATGGATGTTGTAAGAAGTAACTTTCCAAAAGCATTTAGAGAATTTATGTCTGGTATCTTAATTGATATTCTTAATGTAGAACCTCGTGATGTTATTGACACGAAGATATTAAATTTCCGAGAAGGAATGAAAACTAAACCATTATTGGATATCATGTTCCCGACCGGAGTTAAAGAAATAAGTAAATTTACTATTAGCGGAACTGGTAATATGTTTTCAGAAAGAATGAAAGGTACACCGGTTCACGTTAAGTCGGCATTGAACTATAACGACTTATTAGTATATTATAAAATCGATTCAATATCTCCAATTGGAGATGGAGAAAAGATTAAATGGACTTATCTTAAAAATAATCCATTAGGATTAGAAACATTAGCTGTAAAGGGCTTTGAAGATCCAATAGAAATTATTAAATTTATAGAACAGTATATTGATTACGAACGTATATTCGAAGCAAGTTTAGAAAACAAACTAGGAGATTTTTATAATGCTCTTCGGTGGGGAGTTATTCCGACAAACGGTGTTATAAACAATTTCTTTACATTTTAAAATATGACTACAAAAATTGTTGTTAGGTTACAAATTGAAGGCCTTCATTGTTGGCCCGATGCAGAAAAAGTATTTCCTGAAGTAGGATTTCTTTCTGATCCACATCGCCATATATTTTTTATTGAATTAAAAAAGAAAGTATATCATGATGATAGAGATATCGAATTTATCATGTTTAAAAGAGATGTGCAAAACTATTTATATAAAAAGTATTATAGCGACGAAAAACGCTGTCATAACTTTTTTAATATGAGTTGCGAAATGATTGCAAAAGAATTATTAAAAGAATTTAATTGTGAATTTGTAAGCGTATTCGAAGATAACGAAAACGGTGCTGAAGTAGATGCTATGACTTATTATGGCCACAGGGACGCATAACATTTATATTATACATGATAATTGGAATTGCGACCTAAGCGATTGGGAAGGCAAAATCAAAACTTACGTTCAAGATTATATTACTCAAAATAATTTACCTTATCAAGTACATGAAATAATAGGGGAGCAAGAAATGAGAAAAGAATTTGAACGTAAACAATTTACGTCTTTTGATAAAATTATTTATCCTAACGTATGGGGAGCAATGCCAATTTATGTAAAGCATATATTAGAAAATAGTAGAACGGTGCCTCCTAAAACTTATGGCTTTTGGAGACGAGGAAGTTTTATTAATGCAGATGCAAATTATAGACCTATATGGAATAGAGATTATAGAAAGTCATTTGAACGTGCTTTACATAGATGTATAGATAAAAGTTTCTTATTAACGGATTTACATGTAAATCAATTTAGACATTTTATTTGTCGACCTAAATTAAAACCTTGGCGAGCTATAAAATGTAACTTTCCGTTAAAGGACATTCCTAATGATATAAGGACTGACTTAACTGACACTAAACAAGATTTAATTGTATTCCCTTTTAAGAATCCAACGCAGTTAGAAGATAAGATTATTTATGATTTAAAAAGAACAATGAGTCCAGTAATGGTTCATTCTATAAATGAAAATCATAAAATCACCCGTGAGCAGTATTTATATCAGTGTAGTACGGCTAAAATTATGTTTCTACCATTGCATTATGAATCGTTAGGACAATTTATTTATGAAGCATATGCTCTTAAATGTATTCCTGTAGTACCTGATATAGAATATTATAAGGATTTCGTTCCGGAGGAGTTTAGGTATAATCCAGATGTCACTTTAAACATCTATAACTATACTTTAATGGCAGAGCAATTAACGAATAAACTCAAGCATCTGATCGTTCATTATAACGAATATATGAATGTAATAGAAGAAAAAATGAAGTACTTGACTGATACTTATTACACATTAGAATTTTTAAATATAGTATTTAATAATAAAGATTAATATTATATAGAAATAAAGAAGAAAAAATTAAAAATGGTACTTATAAAAAGAGAGTTCCATGGAATAAAGGTTTAAAAAGTTTAAAACATACGTTATGAATCTAGATACAATAGATAAAAATTTAATATTTGATGCAAATGGTCAACGGAAGATGTTATACATGCCCTCGCTTAGCGCAGGTGCCTTTGCATCTCCTTTAAAGAAGAACGCGGAAATAGCTCCCGGTATCTCAATGAGATTTTGGGACGACAGCGTGCCCGAAGAATGGAGATATAAGTATTTCCTATTAACTGGTGGGCATCATTATAAGAAAATGACAATCAGAAAAGATTGGGGACTAGAAGATAGTTTAGTATTTGGTGACTCAGGAGGTTATCAGATATCTACAGGTGCTATGAAATGGGACTTAGGATTACGTGATCAAATATTTGAATGGTTAGAAGAAAATTCAGATATTGCATGTAATTTAGATATTCCGCCTCGCGGATCTTATTTAAATAAGTTTCATGATTCGCTTAAAGTAAGTTTTGATAACTTTAAATACTTTGAGAGTAAGCAAACAGGTAAAACTAAATTCTTAAATGTAATTCAAGGTTCTAATCCTATTGAGTATTCTGAATGGTATCATACCGTAAAGGATTTACATTTCGGTGGATGGTGTTTAGGTTCTGTTAGTAAGAGACTTGTAGACTTCATGTATGTGTTAGCTCTTATGTTAGAGAATAAAGAATTCGATAAACCAAATATTGATTGGATCCATTTATTAGGAGCATCTAAAGTATCTGACTTCTTTATCTTAAAAAAGATGCAACAGTTACTTAATAAGAAAACTAATAATAGAATTACGTTATCGACAGATAGTTCATCACCAGGTCAATATCCTATCTTTGGACAAATGATATGGGCACCGAATTGGAAAGATCAAGTTTATAACATGTTGTATTTTCCAAAGGATGGTTCAAAGATAAATTATCCTACAGAAGGACATGTACCGTCAATGATTAATCATCCAGGAGTTAAATATTTAACATACGATTTAGTAAAGAATTATTCTACGCCTGCAGTAACTCGTCTTACATATCATAATTTATATATGTATGTGTATACGGTAGATCAAGTTAATTTATTAATGGATACTTGTCCATTAGAAGTATTAGCTGAATTATTACCTGGCGATTTAGTTCATGCGCTTAAATCAATGGAAGAAATGTTTGAAAGCGATACGCCATTACAAGTATATGAAAAGAATAGACATCATTATTTGAAATTCGGTGGAGATACTCTTAACAATTATTCAAAAGAAATTCAATGTGAATTTTTTGATATCAACTAAATTTATTATATTAGCAAATAAAGCAAAAAGGAAGTTATGGCAAAACAAATTAATTTTAACACCGATGCCCGCGATGGTTTGAAACGTGGGATAGATACACTGGCAAACGCAGTGAAAACTACATTAGGGCCTAAAGGGCGTAACGTAATTATCGGTAAATCAAACAGTAATCCAATCGTAACAAAAGACGGAGTTACTGTAGCAAAAGAAATTGAGTTAAATGACCCGTTAGAGAATATGGGCGCTCAAATGGTAAAAGAGGTTGCATCGAAGACCGCTGATGTAGCAGGTGATGGAACCACTACTGCAACTGTATTAGCACAAGCTATCGTTACTGCAGGATTAAAAAATGTAGCGGCAGGAGCAAATCCAATGGACTTGAAAAGAGGAATGGATAAAGCAGTAGACACAGTAATTACAGAATTAAATAAAATAAGCGTTCCTGTAAGTGATAATAGCGATAAGTTAAGACAGGTAGCCACAATCTCTGCAAATAATGATTTTGAAATTGGTAATTTAATTGCAGATGCAATTGGTAAGGTTACTAAAGAAGGAGTTATTACAGTAGAAGAAGCTAAAGGTATTGAGACAACAGTTAATATTGTTGAAGGTATGCAAATTGATAAAGGATATATCAGTCCTTATTTTATCAATAACCCAGATAAACAAGAAGCTGTATTAGAAAATCCTTATATACTTCTTTACGACAAACGTATTAGTGCCTTAAAAGAATTTTTACCATTATTAGAAAAGGTAGTTCAAACAGGTAAGTCACTTTTAATTATTGCAGAAGATGTTGAAGGTGAATCATTAGGTACGTTAGTTGTTAACTCTTTACGTAGATCAATTAAAGTAGCTGCAATTAAAGCTCCTGCATTTGGCGATCGTAGAAAAGCAATCATGGAAGATATCGCTGCACTTACTGGTGGTAGTGTAATATCTAAAGAGTTAGGACATAAATTAGAAACGTTAGATATTAAGTTTTTAGGACGTGCTGAAAAGGTTATTGTTAATAAAGACTCTACGGTAATTGTTAATGGTGGAGGTACTACCGAATCAATTACAGAACGTATTAATACGATCAAAAATCAAATTGACACTAGTACGTCAGATTTTGATAAAGAAAAATTACAAGAGCGTCTTGCTAAATTAGTAGGCGGTGTTGCAGTATTGTATATCGGAGCGGCTACGGAAGTTGAAATGAAAGAAAAGAAAGATAGGGTGGATGACGCTCTTCATGCTACTAGAGCTGCATTGGAAGAAGGTATTGTACCGGGAGGCGGAGTTGCATACATTCGTTGTATTGAAGCATTAGATAAAATGACAGGTGCGAATGATGATGAGACAACAGGTATTCATATTATTAGAAAAGCATTAGAAGAACCGCTTCGTCAAATTTGTTATAATGCAGGTGTAGAAGGATCTGTTGTAGTACAAAAGGTTCGTGAAGGAAATAATGATTTTGGTTATAATGCTCGTACGGAACAATATGAGAATATGATTGAATCAGGTGTTATTGACCCTGCGAAGGTAAGTAGAGTAGCTCTTCAGAATGCATCATCTATTGCGTCAATGATTTTGACTACCGAATGCTCTATTGTAGAGAAAATAGAGGAAAATAAATCTGAACAAAATGCTTATTAATTCAAAAGAATTTATTATATTTAGATATGGAAAAAAGTAAATTTGAAAACTTTCTCGGCAAATATTATTTGGCCGGAAATACCGATAGTGCGAAGATAGTTATCAAAGACAAAAAGTTAACTACTAGTTTTATCACAACAGATCAAAACGTAATTGGAGAAGTTACTCTTAATTCTTTTGACACAAAAGATGCTGAGTTAGGTGTATATACAACTTCGCAATTATTGAAACTATTATCTGCATTGGATAATGATATTGATATCACTTATGGCGAATCAGAAAATAAAGTTTATAGTATGAACTTTAAAGATAAGACAACTAACGTAACGTATATGTTGGCTGACTTATCAGTTATTCGTCAAGTGCCTGCGTTAAAGACGCTTCCTGAATTCGATTGCTCAATTAACATCACAAAGGAGTTTGTATCTAAATTTATTAAGGCAAAGAATGCTTTACCTGATTCAGATAACTTTGCAGTTCAATGTACTAACGGTGAAACGAATATGGTAATTAATTATTCTTCAATCAATACAAATAGAATTAACTTTAAAGTAGATGCAAATACAGCGGGTGATTTTTCTCCAATTTGTTTTTCTGCAAAAATCTTTAAAGAAATTTTAGTAGCAAATGATGGCGCTCAAGGTACTTTAGAAATTAGTTCTAAAGGATTAGCTCGAGTTACATTTACGAATACTGATTATTCATCGACTTATTATTTAGTTAAACTAACAATTAGTTAATGGTAGACATTATAGGGTGGGTTGCAACCGGTTTAGTTTTGCTAGGCTATTGGCTTAATTCTAATCGGTTGCATTACCAAGCGATGGCTGTATGGATCGTAGGTGATATTGGATGGATTACGTATGATGTAATGCGTAGTATTTATCCGCACCTGACATTAAGTGCAGTTATTATTTTATTAAATTTATACGGTATATATAAAATCTTAAAAAACAAAAATTAATATGTTTGGAAATAATGAACATACTCTATGGGTAGAGCGATATCGTCCTGATACATTAGAAGGGTATGTAGGAAATCAAAGTATTGTAGATAAAGTTAAACTTTATTTAGAGAATGGCGACGTGCCGCATTTGCTTTTATATGGGAATGCCGGTACTGGTAAAACTACTTTGGCTAAAATCATATCCAATAATATCGATTGCGATTTATTATATATTAATGCATCAGATGAAAACTCTGTAGATACCGTTCGTGAAAAGATTAAGAACTTTTCTAGTACAATTGGATTCAGAAAATGGAAATTAGTTATATTAGACGAATGTTTAGAATCGGGTACATTGGTTACAGTATTACGCGAAGGCGATGAAATTAAAGTTCCTATAGAACAATTAAATGAAAATAATGATTTGGTAAAATCGTATAATATTGAGACCAATGTTATTGAATGGCAACCATTTTATTTTTGGACTAAAGGAGATCAGGTAATTTGGGAAATTGAACTAGAAAATGGCGAGGTAGTTAAATGTACTGAAGACCATAAATGGTTTGTATACGATGATGATAATAATGTAATTGTAGTTAAAACTAAAGATTTAGAAAAATATAATTATATTTTATCTCCGAAATAATTTAATAGAAATAGACTATTTGACGTAAAATGCTCATATTTATACTAAAGGATAATATATGGCAAGCATTTTTGAAAGTTGGAAAAAGAATTATTCAACTGATGAATATGAATTTAAAGTTAAAGAGTACAAGGACAAATTACGCGAATTTGCAAAACTAAATACTAAATTCGGCGGACGTCATGAATTTACTTTAATATGCACGAAATGTAATGAGTCTTATATAAGTTATGCACATAATCAAATAATATGCAATTCTTGTAAAAGCAACGGATACCAAGAAGAATGTAAGCATTGTAATAAGAAATTTATCTATAAAAATGGTTCTAAGTGTTGTGATAATTGTAAAAAAGAACAGCCTTGGAAACGTAATAAAATATATTCTGACGAGCAAAGGGCTAAATTCCGTAAAAGCAAAATGGCTTGGTATCAAAGCGAAGACGGTTTTATTCATAAACAAAAAATGAGTAAATTGAATGCAGAAAAAATGAAAAAGTATAATTCGGATCCTAATACATTGAACGATCGACGTATACGTCACAAAAAAATATCAGATACATTAAAACGTAAAATTGCTAATGGCGAAGTAGTACCTAAAATAACAAATTCAAGAACTCATTGGGATGCAAAAATTGTACTTGATAACGGACAAATAAAAAAATTTAGAAGTTCATGGGAAGCTGTATTTTGGAACTCAAATCAACATTTAGAATTTGAAACATTAAGAATTCCATGGACTGATAGCAACGGTGAATTACATTCATATATACCGGATTTTTATGATCGAAATAAAAATATTATTTATGAAATAAAGCCTAGATCAACATGGGACGTGCAAAATAATAAAATGCAACAATCGATTAAATGGTGTATGGAACAAAATATTAAGTTTATTTGGATAAATGAAAATAATATTATAAATTATATTAATGAATCAGATTTTACTGATACAGAAAATTTAAAACAGTTACATAAAGTAAAAAATGGAATTAAAAAAAATAAAGATTAAATCGATCAAAAAAACAGATCGCATAGCACCCGTTTATGATTTATCTGTACATCGTAATAATAATTTTTTTATAGGCGAGACCGAAACATTAACGCATAATTGCGACTACATGTCTCCGAATGGTCAAGCTGCTTTACGTAACTTAATGGAAACCTTTTCAAAGACGACGAGATTTATTTTAACTTGTAATTACGTTGAAAAGATTATTGACCCAATTCAATCACGTTGTCAGGTGTTTGCAATTACACCGCCTACAAAAAAGGATGTAGCAGTCAGAGTAAGCCAAGTGCTTAAATTAGAAAACGTAGCATTTGAAATGAATGATTTAGTAGCAATTATTAATTCTTCATATCCAGATATACGTAGAATATTAAATACGTGTCAGAGACAAAGTATTAACGGTGAATTAAAACTTGATAAGCAAAGTTTAATTGAAGCTAATTATATGACTAAGTTATTAGAAATACTTTCTTCGAATGAAGATAAGAAAACTAAATTTCAAAACATACGTCAATTATTAGCAGATAGTCAAGTAAAAGATTTTACATCGTTATATAGATTTTTGTATGACAATTTAGATAATTTTGCAACGGGACATTTGGCAGGGTCAATACTTATTATAGCAGAAGCCCAATACAAAGATTCTTTAGTAGTTGATAAAGAAATTAATGTAATGTCAACTTTCGTGCAATTGTTAAACGAGTTAAATTAAAAAAAGGAGTTACAGAATGGAACAGCAAGAAATGGAAACTAATATTAACATTAGTTTGAAAGACACTCAGGAATTTGCGTGTGAATGTGGTAATGATGTATTTTTACCAGTGTTTAAGTTTCGTGTATTATCGGCACTTATTTCACCAACAGGTAAGGAATCAATGATTCCGGTACAACAATTCCAATGCACGAGCTGCGGAAATATCCCGTCTAAATTTGCATTACCAAACGCTTAATGGAAAAAGATTTTACAATCTTCGATCATATCGGTAATATAACTGATAAGAAATTACCTATCGCAAAGTATTCTGAAAAGAATCTTAAAAGCTGGTCTAGTTATTTAATTAACCGTTGGTTAAGTATGAACTACGAACTAATCGAGATAGTTAATGAGTTTCAAAAGTATACAATAGGATTATTGTCGCCAAAAGAAACTTATCAGTTATATTACGATATATTGCCTAAAAAGAAATTTTACTCGAAGTACGTTAAGGGTAAAAAGCAAGATAAGTATAATTCTCAATTGGTAGATTTATTTGCAAAGCACTATACTTGCAGTAAAAGCGACGCTATTGATTATCTAGACATATTAACCTTAACTAATAAAACGGCGGATATTGAGCGTATAATTAAGTTATACGGTAAGTCTGATAAAGAGATTAAACAACTTTTAAAACCCTAATATGGAATACCAATTTAAAAATCCGGACGTGATAAAAGAGATAGAGACGACCTATCCGGAGATGATGAAAGAATACAAACGAATAATGTGGGAGCAATATGAAATTTTCTGCTCCAAACAAAAGAACTACGGCCCAGGCAATATTTCAGTTGGCACGTCATTACAAACAGAAGATGATAAAAAATTAAGTTTAACTGGTTTATGGTTTCGCATAAACGATAAAATACAGAGACTTAAACAAATGATTATATTTGATCATAAAGATGTTGTTAATGAATCAGTAACAGATACTTTTCAAGACTTATCTGTATATGGTATAATCGCGCAACTTGTAATAAATAATAAATGGGCAAAGTAAGCAAAATAGGAAATTTTATTAGATTTACGGTTCCAGAGAAGAAACCAACTGATAAAGCAATATCATATAGTCAATTCTCAATGTGGTCATCTTGTCCGCATAGATGGAAGATAAATTATATTGATAAACAAAGAGTATATTCTCCCTCTATACATACTGTATTTGGATCTGCAATGCACGAAGTAATTCAGCATTATCTTTATGTAATGTTTAATGAATCTGTTAAAAATGCAGATAGAATCAATCTAGGGGAAATGTTACAAGAGCAAATGATTAATCATTATGGATTAGCCGTAATGGATAATGGGGGAGAGCATTTCTCTTCAAAATCGCAACTTACTGAATTCCTTGAAGACGGTATCGCTATTTTAGATTGGATAAAGAAAAAGCGATCTGGTTATTTTTCTAATCAAGGTTATGAATTAATAGGAATAGAAATTCCTTTATATGTACAAGCTACGGAAGGTAATACCAATGTTATCATGTCCGGATTTATTGATTTGGTAATACGAGATATTGAAAATGATGAAATAATCATTTATGACATTAAAACATCTACGTCAGGTTGGAACGAACATGCTAAAAAAGATAAAACTAAAACTTCTCAATTAGTATTATATAAATCTTATTTCGCTAAGCAATTTGGTTATGATGAAGAGAAAATAAGAATTGAATATTTTATTGTTAAGAGAAAGTTGATTGAAGGATTTATGTATCCACAAAAACGTATACAGCAATTCGTTCCTGCTTCGGGAAAGCCGACACGCAATAAATTAATTAAGGAAATTGAAGAATTTGTAAGAGCAGGATTTAAAGAAGATGGCACTTATAATACGGAAGGTAATTTCCCTGCAATATCTAACAATGGAAAAAACTGTAAATACTGTGAATTCGACAAATTGTATAACGTATGTCCTAAAGAGAATAGGATATAACATATTTATTTAAGATTACATGAAACATCTTATATCTATGAAAATAGCAATTATCGGATCTAGAACGTATGAAAATAGACTTAAGATTAAAGATATGATCTATAAACTTAAGATAGCGTTCGGGCCCGAATTAGAAATCGTGTCGGGTGGTTCGCAAAATGGCGCGGATCGATATGCAAAGAAGTATGCGTTAGAGTTGGGAGTTAAATATAAAGAATTTAATCCTGCGCATACAGTTAAGAATCTTTATTCTGGTTGTTCAGATGAATATTATGGAAAACCTTATCACGTATCTCAATTATTTCATCGCAATTCATTAATTGTAAAATATTCAGAGAAAATAATAGCTTTTCGTAGTACTGGAAAATCCAATGGCACCGATCATGTTATTCAAGAAGCGCAAAAATTAAATAAACCTATTATAATAATTTCAGATAAATAATTATTAATAATGGCATGGTAATAATTGTAAATAACATAATAAACCGTTTGTAATAGTAACAGAAAAAAACTAACATGGAATCAACTTTAACTATCAAAAAACCAAAAACATTTGTCTGTATGGATTGCGATGGGCAATTTAAAATTGCCATTAATAATTCAGCGATAAAACCAAAATATTGTTCGTATTGCAACAATTCAAAAATAAAAAAATGATATTTATATTAAAATAGGTTATGTCAAAAAAGAAAAAAATACTTTTGTTATGTGACGACTTGCGCATGCATTCTGGTATTGCTACGATGGCAAGAGAGTTTGTAGTAGGCACTGCTCATATATTTGATTGGGTCCAATTGGGAGCTGCAATCAATCATCCTGATAAAGGAAAGGTCTTCGATTTATCTCAAGAAGTAAATAAGCAACGTGGTATCACAGACGCGTCAGTAAAAGTGTATCCATGGTCAGGATATGGCGATCAGGAAATATTAAGAGAGCTTCTTAATATAGAACGGCCAGATGCAATTCTTCATTTTACTGATCCTAGATTTTGGGAATGGTTATATAAAATGGAGCATGAAGTTCGACAAATAATGCCTATCTTTTATTATAACATTTGGGATGATTTACCGACTCCGATGTATAATCAACCCTATTACGAATCATGTGATTTGTTAATGTGCATTAGTAAACAGACATACGGCATTGTACATGAAGTGCTAGCCGATAAAGGATATGAAGATTGGCAAATTACATATGTACCGCATGGTATAAATCATAATACATTCTTCCCTATTACTAACGACCATTCAAAATATAACGAATATTTAGAATTTAAAAATAAAGTATTGAATGGTAAAGAATATGATTTCATTGCATTTTATAATTCTAGAAATATTCGCAGAAAGCATACGTCAGATTTAATGTTAGGATTTGAAGATTTTGTTAATACATTAACTCCGGAGCAAAGAAAAAGATGTTTATTATTAATGCATACAGATCCAGTAGATCCTAACGGAACTGATTTACCTGCAGTAATAGAAGCATGTTGCAAAAATTCAAATATTGAATTTACGACAGTACGTCCTGCATCTCCTGATCATATGAATTACTATTATAATATGGCAGATGTAACAGTTAATATTGCATCTAATGAAGGATTTGGATTAGGCACTGCAGAATCAATAATGGCAGGAACTCCTATTATCGTTAATGTAACTGGAGGATTACAAGACCAATGTGGATTTAAAGATGATAAAGATAATTTCTTAACAGAACGTCATTATAAAGGATCTTGGAAATCAAATCATACAGGTAAATATTTAGTACATGGTAAATGGTGTACGCCGATATTCCCTAAAGCATTAACATTGCAAGGATCTATTCCTACCCCATATATCTTTGATGATATCGTAGATTATAGAGATTTAGTATCTCCATTACAATTTTGGTATAGTTTAAGCAGAGAAACTCGTAAGCAATTTGGTTTAGAAGGACGTGCACATTTTATGTCATCTGAAACAGGATTAAGTGCAGAGAATATGTGTAATCGCTTTGTCAATGATATGAATACTGCCTTTACAAATTGGCAACCTAAAAAACGTTTTGAATTAATTACAGCATAAAATAAATTTTTTAAGCATCTTTTATTTGGGACGATGAGTTAGATAAATTTAATATAACAACAATTATAAATACATATTATGGAACATAAAAAACCATTAATGGTAGTGCAATGTCCTTGCGCTACTCGAAGCGGATACGGTGAACGTTCAAGAGATCTTTTAAGAGCGTTAATTGAACTAGATAAATATGAAATTAAAGTTATTAGTACTCGTTGGGGACAGACTCCATTGAATGCTCTTAACGTTAATGACAAATATGATAAACAAATTATTGATAGATTGCATTTCGGGCAATTAACACAGCAACCGGATATCTTTATGCAAGTTACTATTCCAAATGAATTTATGCCAATTGGTAAATATAACATTGGAGTTACTGCCGGTATTGAAACGGATAGATGCGCTCCTGAATGGATCGAGGCATGTAATAAAATGGATTTAATTTTAATATCATCTAATCATTCTGCAAATGTACTTAAGACTACTGGTTATCAAATGATGAATCAGCAAACTAATCAGCAAATAGGTAATTTAGTTTTTAATAAAAATCTTGAAGTATTATTCGAAGGAATTGACACGGACGTATTTAAAAAATTAAATTCGCCCGCAGATTTCATAAGTCCTTTAATTAAACAATCTTTTGAAAACATTAAAGAAGATTTTTGCTTTTTATTTGTAGGACATTGGCTACCCGGAGAATTTGGTCAAGACAGAAAAAATGTAGGAGGATTGATTCGATCATTCTTTGAAGCATTTAAGAATAAGAAAAACGCACCGGCGCTCGTATTAAAGACATCCGGAGGTGCACCTTCTGTATTAGATAGAAATGAACTTAAAAAGAAAATTAATACGATTAGAAAAAGCATACCAGACGCTACTAGTTTACCTAATGTATATTTAATATACGGTGATTTGACTGCGACTGAAATGAATGAATTATATAATCATCCTAAAGTAAAAGCTCATATTACTTTTACTAAAGGCGAAGGATATGGAAGACCAATTTTAGAATCCGCTATATCAGGAAAACCAGTTATTGTTCCATTATGGTCGGGACAAAAAGATTTCTTAAAAGAAGATGCTGTAATTGAATTAAAAGGTAAATTAGAACCTATACATAAATCTGTACAATGGGATAAAGTTCTAATTAAAGATTCAAATTGGTTCTCTGTGGACTTCGGTTATGCCGTAGCGGTTATGAAAGATGTTTATAAAGAGTATAAAAAATATGTAGAGAAATGTAGAAGCCATTCTCATTATTCTAAAACTAATTTTAGTTTCGATAAAATGAAAGAACGTATCGATCAGATAATGACTAAATACATTCCAGAATTTCCAAAACAAGTAGCTCTTCAATTACCTAAATTAAAGAAAGTATCTGACGCGACTCCCGTAACTGAACCTCCAAAAATTACATTACCGAAACTCAAAAAAATTGAAACGGTATGACAGAACGAGAATTTATAATATGGTTAAGAGGCCATATGATAGAAGCAAATTATGCAGATAAGTTTAATCGGGAAATCTTAAACAGATTAATTCAAATACAATCAGACCAACCTAAATCAACACAATTAGAAATTCCATTTCCTGACAATACCGATAAAGGATTATCTAAAACAATTTGGATATCCGATTCGACATCAGGTACGGGTACGTATTCAACAAACTATATAGATACATTTACTAATTATAAACATACAGACGATGGCACAATTTATTAGTTATGCAATATTAGCGTGCGATGAGCACGAAGAATTAAATAAATTATTAACTAAATTATACAACAAAATTCGTCCAGACGATGAAGTAATCGTTCTTTTAGATACAGAAAACTTTACTCAAGAAACGGAAGCAGTATGTAAAAAGTATATGGAATTAAATAATTTTAAATATTATTTTAATCCATTAAATAAAGATTTCGCAAATCAGAAAAATGAATTAAAAAATTTATGTACTAAAGATTGGATCTTTAATATTGATGCAGATGAATATCCGCCGGACCTATTAATAGATAATATAGATGATATTTTAGAATTAAATGTTGACGTTGATATTATTGCAGTTCCTAGAGTAAATAAAGTAAACGGATTGACTTCGGATCATATACAACAATGGGGTTGGAGAGTAGATGCATTAGGTAGAGTAAATTATCCTGATTTTCAATTAAGGATATTCAAAAATGTTTCTTATATTAAATGGGAAGGAAAGGTACATGAAAGACCGAATGGATGGAAAACCGGAACTCATTTACCATATGAAACAGATGAATTTGCTTTAATACATATTAAAGAAATTAGTCGACAAGAAAAGCAAAATGCTTTATATGATACTATATGAAAAATGTAATGATATACAATGCCGTACAATCTAATAGACGGCATTCCGACGACGAACTATTTAAACTATTTAAATGCCAGATAGATAATGCATTCCAATATGGATGGAGTATTAATGATATTATTATAGGTACTAATTTAAATTTTGAATATAAAGGAGTACGATCATATCTATTAAATGATATATGTACATTTAATATTTTTAATAATAAATGGTATGGAATGTACGAATTAATGAAATCGGGAGTATTAAATGATGATTTTTGGTTTCATGATCAAGATAACTGGCAAATAAATAATATTACATTTCCGGAATTTAATGGAGAAATAGGAGCTGCTACATACGTACGTACTCCTGAATGGAATACTAGTGCCGTATACGTAAAAAATACAGCACTACCAGTTTTAGAATATATTGTAGAATCAATGAAAATGAATGCTATACAATATCAAAGCGATGAAAATTGGATTGCATTTTTAAGACAAAATTCTGAAATTAAAGATTATTTATGTACATTAAATACTCAATATTGCGTCGGATATACGTATTTAGATGATAGAATTAAATCTGCTGACGGACCTATTCGTAGTTTAGGATTTGTACCAGATACAAAATCATACGAAGCATTTTTAGAACAAAATTTAATACCTGAAAGTTTACAAAAAATATTTAAAAAACATTATAATGAAATTCGCGTTAGCTTGCGATAGCAGTAAAGTAGATTCATATTTTTGTAAAGATAATAAAGTATATTTATATAACGGGCAACCATATTACAGGATGCATCATATATCTAATGAATGCTTAATGGGATTTTGGAATTATCCTATGTTATTTGATGGCCATTTTATTAATTTAAGAGACGGTGAATTTCCTGAAGAAGATTTTGATATTATATTTGCTGCAATTGAATCTAATATAAATAATTTAAATATATTAAAATCATTATATCCTAATGCATTAATATTAGGCACGCAAAAAGAACCTTCAGTACCAAAAAACATACGAAACTATTTAATAGATAATACCGAAGGTTTTGTTAGTCCATATTTGACATTTGATTATTTTAAAGAATATGGATATATTACGCCGACAAAAATATATACAATACCGCAACCCGTTAATATAGATTATTTACGTTCTAATTTTTTAGAAGATAAAAATGATACAGTTTTTAATTATGAAAATTATTGGGCCGGCGGCAGGTATAATATAAATAACGATTTTATACAATCATTAAATTTAAATGTACTTGATGGTCGAAGTGATATATGGGAACAGTTTATACGCATGTGGAATAAATCTAAATATTTAATAAATTTAGATACCTCGTTAAATTTTGGACAACAAGCTACCCAATGTGCAACGTTAGGAACTATCATGTTAGGAGGTAATAATGATGCTAATAAAGTACTTTATCCTGAGTTAGCTACATGCGATTTAAATAATTTATCTATTAAATTTAATAAACTAAAAAATGATCAAGAATATTATAACTTTATAATAAATTATGCATTTGAAAAAGTAAACGAAATTTATTCTTTTAATGCAATAAAAAACCAAATACAAAATATATTATGAATACAAGAACGGATTTAATTAATTTTTTCATACAAAAATTTAATTATAAAACTTATTTAGAAATAGGAATAGCTAAAAGTATTAATTTCGAAGCTGTTATATGTGAATCAAAAGATTCGGTAGATCCTTATAACGAAGATAGATATATGAAGGCTAAGTATGTTATGACATCGGATGAATTTTTCTTTAGTATTAAAGATACGATGAAATGGGATATAATTTTTATTGATGGATATCACGAAAAAGAACAAGTTAAACGTGATATATTAAATTCATTAAAACATTTAAATGATAATGGTACAATTGTATGCCATGATGTAAATCCTAAAGAAGAATGGTTATTACAATCTAGTGCATGTTGGAATGCATGGGAGGCTTTTGCAGAATTGCGTACGGAATTAAATGATATTGAAATGCATGGCGTAACGTTTGATCATTGCGGATTTATACGTAAAGGAACACAAAAATTATGGACTACTCCAATAAATTATTCCTGGCAATATTTAAATACAAATAGAAAAGAATTAATGCAAGAAATTAGTACCGATCAATTAATTCAAATGTTTTTATGAAAATAGGATTTATAGTAACAGCCCATCATTCAAACATGTATCGTCCGGATGGAGGTTTATTTATTGAAAGATTTTGCACTACTTTAAATCAATCATGTAAATATGAATATAATTTATATGTGGTAGATAATGCTTCGGAGTTTAATTTAAATGTATCGGATAACACACATGTTATACGTATAGATGATCAGACTATAGAAGGTATTACTGGTGCATGGAATAAAGGTATATATCAAGCTTATATAGATAATTGCGATATACTTGTCAATTGTAACGATGATTTATGGTTTAATGAAAGTATTAATGTTTTTATTGAATCAATTTGTTCTATGCCCGATGAAAATGTAATATACGGAATGTTGTCAAATGGAATAATATCTGGACAACAAAAATCAAACGGTCCTAAAACAGGAACGGTATTTTGTGCATGTACAAATGCAGAGACGGTTATTAACGGATTTTGTTTTGGAATGACTAAAAAACATTACGAAAAATATCGTTTTTTAGATAATATGTATTTTAATCCAAATAATAAACATAATGGTGGTGATGGTAAATGGGGTGGACAAGAAGGTCAATTTATAGAAAATTCTGAAAAAGGATTATTCGGCTTAATAATTAATGAATGTTGGTTACCTCATACAAAAGTACGGGGATGGAAACAATTAAAAGGACAATAATATGAACGAACCAGTAGTAATACAAACTAACCCACAGATACAAAGAGATTTTTATCATTCGAAATGGTCTGAAAATACAGAATTAGAAAAATTTAAATCATTTATTAAAGATTCTGTAGAAAATAATAAATCTGCTACGTTTTATAAATTTAGTGATGGCGAACGTTTATGGTATTTAAATCAACAAGGAGGGTCCGCTGCACCGGGTAAAAGAGATTCAAATTTACAAGAAAGAAATCTAGCGCCATTTAGAGAAGGAATATTACAAAATGATTATTTAATGTGTCAATTATTAAACGAGCATGTACAATGGTTTAATGAATTATTTAATAACCCATTTGATTATCCTGTAGACTATGTATATTTTTTAGTAGCGTCTGGATGGTTTACAAAAGAATTTAATGGGCAAATTGGTTTGATAGGAGCAGGACCTAAATTAGATTTAATAGAAGAGTTATGTACATATCAACGATATAAAGATTATTTAGGTTTCGATGGATTTACAGATTATATACGTATGCCACAACAATTTTTATGTGATGATATTGACGGTGCTGAACAACTTATGGCAACCCAATTACAAAAAAGTACTAGTAAAATATTTTTAGTAGGCATAGGACATGCACAACAAGCATTGTTACATAGAATGAAAAAATATAAAGATGCAATATATATTGTTGTAGGGTCTGGTATAGATGCTTATGCCGGTGTTCAAGACAATTTACGTCCGTATATGGGCGGTTGGATTAATTTTCAAATTACTAATTATGATTATACAAAAATAGATATTTGGAGAGAACGATTTATAAATAAAGAAATGTTATGATAATTACAAAAACTGAAATTAATAAAATTGATTTACGTACATATATTGAATATATTAATCGAGCTGATCATAAAGAAATTTTTATAGCACCGCCCGGTGAAAACCATTATTATTTATTATCGTATTTATCGTTTTTATTTAATAATAGTATAATAGTTGAATTAGGTACTCATCACGGTACTAGCAGTTTAGCGTTATCTATCAATAAAACAAATAAAATTATAACGTATGATATAAATAATTTATATGGTATATCACCTCAGCCGGATAATGTTGATAGAAGAATAGGAAATATTTTTTCTTTAAATGAAGAATCAATTTTATTAAATGCTGCGATGATATTTTTAGATACGTCACACACAGGAGAATTTGAACAGCAAATATACGATTATCTTTTAGCAAATAATTATAAAGGAATTTTATTGTTAGATGATATTCATTGGAATAATGAAATGCGTATATTTTGGTCAAATATTACTACTACAAAATATGATATAACAGATATAGGACATGGCGTATGTCCGCAAGGTATAGCAGGAACTGGATTAGTAGATTTTTCTGGTCAAGTAATTATTAATTAATTTGTTTATATTGTAAAAAATTTATATATTTAGTTATGGATAAAATCGAATTTTTAAATTTAGGTAAGCAACCAATTGCTAATAGATTTATATACCCTAATGAAGTTAATGATGAATATTTTTATCATTTACAAGTTGGTATGGATATTGATACAAAATTAATTACTCATATAGAATATGTAGACCCGCCTTTAATGTTTAATGAAAATTATGCATATAGAGGGTCTATGTCTAGTACTATGATTAATCATTTTGCTGAATTTAGTAATAATATTAAAGAGTCATTATCGCCAAAAAATGTTTTAGAAATAGGAAGTAATGATGGAGTTTTTATAAAAAATTGGCCAACCAACACATCATACGCAGTAGAACCATGTAGTAATTTTGCTAAAGAAACTAATGAATTAGGATACAAAACGTATAACGAATTTTGGGACAAAAATTTAGCTGAATTAATTAAATCTGAAGTAGGTAATATTGATTTAATATTTGCCGCTAATTGTATTTGTCACATACCTGATCTAGATGAAACGTTTAGAGCTGTATATTCATTGTTATCTGATTCCGGAATGTTTATTTTTGAAGATCCTTCATTAGCACAAATGATAAATACGAATTCATATGATCAAATATATGATGAACATCCTCATATTTTTTCTGTAATAGCATTAAATAATTTATTAAAAAGAAATGGTCTTACGATTGTTAAAGTAGAGAATATTAATGTACATGGCGGATCGAATAGAATTTATGTAAAGAAAACATTACATGCTACAGAAATACATTCTAGCGTATATCATAATATTCAATTTGAATTAATGTTAGGTTTAGATAATATCAATACATTTTATACATTTGCTAATAAAGTAGAACAATCTAAAAAAGATTTATTAGAATTATTAACTAGATGTAAACGTTTAGGCAAAAAGGTTATTAGTTATGGAGCTACGTCTAAATCTACAACAGTATTTAATTATTGCGGTATATCATCAGATTTAATTGAATATGTAATTGATACTACTCCTGAAAAGATAGGAAAATTAACTCCCGGGTCTCATATACCTATTATTAAAAGTATTGAAATAGATAAAGATGTTGACGTGGCATATTTAGGCGCATGGAATTTTGCGACTGAAATAATGAATAAAGAAAAAGATTATATCGCACGCGGAGGCAAATTTATAACACACGTGCCGATTGTAAAATTTATATAATATGAAATATAATGAAGATGATCGCGCGCAGCGATTAATAGATTTATTTCCTACGATAAACGGGCAAATTAATATATCATATGTTAATTCTACAGAACATATCGTAGCATGGCATAAACATAAAATACAAACAGATTATTGGATATGTTTAAAAGGCTCTTTTAAAGTAGGTATCGCTGATGAAGACGGCAATGTTAAATGGGAATATTTATCAGATAAAAATTTTAGAGTATTAACAATACCACCGGGATTATATCATGGATATAAGGCATTAGAACCAAATTCAATTTTAATGTATTACTTAACTGAAAAATATAATCCTGACGACGAATTTAGAGCTACAGTAGGAACGTTTGGAGAAACATGGAATACGGAAAACAAATGATAACAATTGATGATGTATTATTATTTAGAGCAAAACAAATAATCGAACCAAATGGTATTTTAATGCCAATCGAATTCGATTCTACTTTACAATTTAAACCTAAAAGATCATTTTTTGTATATAGCGTACCCGATTTAAATATACGAGGAAAACACGCACATTATAAAACTAAACAAATATTAACGTGTTTAGCAGGTAAAATTACTGCAATTGTAAAAGATGGAACGAGAGAAATGCAACATGAACTACTGCCAGGTGATTCAATATATATACCAAATTTAATTTGGGATGAGCAAATATATCATTCTCTTGATACAGTTCTATTTTCTTTATGTAGTACGCATTATAATGTTAATGATTATATAACCGATTTTAACGTATTTACTGAAATAAAACAAAACCTTTAAAATTAAAATATTATGAATACATGTAAAATACCGCACCTATCAATAGATAATTTTATCCCATCAGAAGCATTAGTGCGAGCTGCTGCCAATAGTTTTCAATATGATATGGATTGGGTCAAGTATGACGCTAGCTCTAACCAGATACAATATTGTTCTAAACTCGGCAGGGAAAATTTGCCATTGGCAGCAGAACTTTGCTTAAATTATATAGCAACTAATTTTGACCCAAATAAAGCTTTTAATGGATTGACGACAAATGCGTTTCCGGATTTGACTCATTATGGTGGCGGAATGATGATAACGCCTAATTCAAATAACGAAGGGGGATTTTTAGGAATGCATATAGATGCAGAAGTACATGGTCTGCATGAAGATTGGAAACGAGAATATAGCGCTATACTTTGTTTATCTGAAGAATTTGACGAATCTTTTGACCTTCGGCTACATGATGGAGTAAATCATACTCGTGTACCTTATAAGTTTAATAGATTAAATGTTTTTAAATGCAGTGAATATTCATGGCACGGATTTCCGGAAATAACAAAAGGCATGGATCGAAAAACTTTAGGAGTTATGTTTTGGTCTAAAATGACTGAAGAAGATAAAAAGAAAGATAAGATAAAAGCTAGATTTAATAATAATTTACAGTTTTAATATTATTCGAATGATAATTCTTATTTCAGGTGGCGAAGGTAGATTTGCAAAAGAATTAATTAAACAAAATACTGATCATACAATAATACCTTTATCAAAACATGAAATGGATATTACAAATCCATTATCAATTGATAATGCTATTAAAAAATATACTCCGGATGTTTTTATACATGCAGCCGCATTATCACGTCCGATGAATATACATGATTCAAATCCAATTACTAGTATTCAATTAAATATTATAGGCACTTCAAATTGTATAATATCATGTATTACTCATAATATTAAATTTGTTTATATATCTACTGATTTTGTATATCCTGGTATTAAAGGAAATTATAAAGAATCGGACGGAGTATATCCAGTAAATAAATATGCATGGTCAAAGTTAGGAGGTGAATGTGCTAGTATATTATATAATAATTCGTTAATATTACGAATGGCAATGTTAGAATATCCATTTACACATGATAAAGCATTTGTAGATTCTTTTAAAAGTTGTATATGGCATCATGATGCAGCAAAATTATTATATAAACTACTTGAAAAAGATGCTAAAGGAATTTATAATGTAGGTTTGAAAAGAAATAGTATTTATAATTTTGTAAAACAAAAAAATATTAATATATTACGAGAATATAAAAATAATATCTCTGAAAATATACCCAAGGATATTAGTATGAATATCGATAAATTAAACAATATAATAGATGATACAATTATTTAATATACCAAATTATACTATTAATACTGAACAATTTTCTCATTATTTACATGGGAGCATTGTAGAAGAATTCGAAAATAATTTTTTAGATTATGTAGGAGCTAAATATGCATGTTCTGTTAATAGCGCTACGAATGCAATATTCTTAATGTTATTAAATAAAAATGTTACAGTCGATGTGCCGTCGTTAATTCCACCGGTTGTATTAAATGCAATTATTACTTCGGGCAATACTCCTAGATTTACTGATAATATTGAATGGATAGGGGGGTCGTATATTTTACATGAATTTGATGATTATAAAATTATCGATTCCGCTCAAAGGGTCGACCGTAAGCAATTTGCAAACGAAGCAAATGATAATGATTTAATGTTTTTTAGTTTTTACCCAACTAAACCGGTTGGTAGTGCCGACGGTGGTATTATTGTTAGTAATGATAAAACTAAAATAGATTATCTCAAAACATTATCATTTAATGGAATGTCATTTTCTACAAATAATTGGGAACGTAAAGTAATGATGCCGGGATATAAATTTTATATGAATAGTATTCAGGCACATATCGCTAATAAAAATTTAAATTTATTAGATTATAAAAAAGAGCGGTTATCGGAGATACGTAATATTTATAATAAAGAATTAGGTTATAATAATACGAGCGATCATTTATATAGAATTAATGTAATAGATCGAGATAAATTTATGAATAAGATGAAAGAAGCAGGTATAATTTGCGGAATACATTACGAAGCTCAAAATTTAAATCCTGTATATAAATTTCATGCAATAAATCAAGACGGTTATCGAGCGCATCAATATTGTCCGAATTCGGAAGAAGAATCAAAACATACGGTTAGTATTCCTTTTCATGAAGCATTAACTACAGAAAATATTTTATATATCATTAAAACAATTAAACATTTATCAATTTGAAATACATAAATAAAATTCCACCGCATAAATATACTTGGTTACCTATTTTATATAAACTTATATACGATATAAGGCCGAAAAAGATTATTGAATATGGAACTGGTAATGGCGGTACTGCAGTAACTATGGGATTGGCTTTATTAGATTTAAATGAATCATACGGTCATGTAGGAACTATAAAATCATATGATTTATTTGAAAATGAAGCCGAAGGAAAATATATACGGGATGTTCAATTACCGTTTACAGCTACACACGCAAAAAATTTAGTAAATACATTTAATTTAAATAATATTATTGATATTAATTACGGAGATTTTTCAAAATTTACATCAGACGTACAGTTTGATTTATTATACTTTGATATAGGCAATCACGGAGATAATGTTTTAGATATGTATAATCTTTGCAAATCTTCTATTGAATCAGGTAGCGTTGTTATATTCGAAGGAGGATCTAAAACTCGAGATAATGTAGAATGGATGATTAATAAAAGAAAAATTGAATCGATACAAAATATTACAAACTACAAACTTATGTCCGCGGACTTAAGATATTCATGCAGCATAATTTACAATACTAAACTATATCAAATATTATGAAAGATTTTAAAGAGTCTATGTTAAATAAAAAACGCGGTAAAACGCAAAAATCTGAAGTTTATTATAATGCATATAGCCATATGTTTTCTACATTTAATACTTTAGATAAATTAAAGATATTGGAAATAGGAGTACGAGAAGGGGGCGGATTATATACATTAAAAGAACATTTTCCTAATTCGATAATAGTTGGATTAGATATTGATACTAATTGTAAACAATGGGAAGACGTTAACGAAAATATATTTGTAAGAATAGGCGACCAGTCAAATTATAATATATTACAATCTATAATCGATGAATTTTCTACATTTGATATAATAATCGATGATGGGAGTCATATATGCTCGCATCAAATTAAAAGTTTTGATTTTTTATTTAAGAAGTTAAATCCGGGCGGTATATACGCAGTAGAAGATCTGCATACATCTTATTGGACAAGTTTTCGAGATCAAAGTATTTCAGCTATTGATTATTTTAAAGATTTATCATTATTACCTACTAAACGGTGGGCAAGTAATACTAGTAGATCGGAAGTAGAACATATAACAGAATTAGATGAAATAGAATATCGTATAGATTCTATACATTTTTATGATTCTATTTGCTTTATACGTAAAACTAAAACAGATATAGATTTAAATAGTTTAATAACTAATTATAAACAATATTTCGTTACACAATAATATGAAGATTGCAATAGTAGCATGCGGGTGGCATTATCCATCACAATTTTATGAACAAATGTCTAACCAAATACTTCCAAGCGGTTGGGAACAAGAACTTTTTGTCGTTGGACATAGAGACCCTATATATTCGCATAACGAAAAAATATTAAGTACTAACGATGATTTATTAGCTGTATTAGATCGAATATTATATAAAAAATTAGTAACAAAAGAATTTCTGAATTCGTTAGGTTGGAAATATATTGAAGGCCAAAGCGGTTGCGAATGGCAATCGGCAAATACATGGTTAAAATTATATAACTATCAACAATATGATTGTTTAGTATTTTGCGGAGATGATGCTTTAATATTAAATAAAAACTTAATATACGATGTATTAAATGGGCGATGTAAATTATTAGATAATATTAAAGTTAACGAGCAGTGGATCGCTTCCGAAACAAAGGATACAAATGATTGGTTAGTAATATCTAATTCACGGCAACCTAGAGGATTAGCATTACGTGGGTCATTCGAATTCTTCAAACCAGAAGTTATAACTGCAATTGGAGGATTATTCGATTTATCTAAAATTACATTGAATAGAATCGGAGAAGTAACGACACCTACTAATTACAATGCTTTAACGGATTGGAATAATCATATAGCTCCATTTATTCATAAAATGACAGAATTGGGATTATATGATAAAATTAAATATATGTCTGACAATTATAGAGCTAGCGACTATATAATAGAATGCGAGCGTGGATATTTGAATAATGTTAATACATTATCTAATGTATATCTATCAAAAATAAATTCCTTATATAATGAAGGAAAATTTAATGATCTTTTAAGCGAATTTAAATGAAAAAGAATATAGTATTCATACCCGCGATCGTAGTAGCTGGTAGCGAGAGCCGATCGGCTACATATAACTATGGATTAGAGAGTTGGCAACGTTGGTGTGAAAACAATAATTGCGAACTTTTCATTTTGGACCAATTATTAGCACCAATTGAAGAATTAAAAATAACATGGCAACGATATTATGTATTTGATTTATTAGAAGCCAATAATATTGACTACGATCAAATATTAATGGTCGATGCAGATTCGTTCATACATCCAGAATGTCCAAACTTTTTTAATATGACAGAACGTAAATTTACTGGGGTACATGCTGATGGGAGTTATGATTGGGTATTACGTAGTATTGAAAATTATTCTAAACATTTATTTAATGGTAAAATGTTTAACTTTTGGGAATATTATATGGGAGGGTTTCAAATAGTTAATGAAATTCATAAGTCATATTATCAAAATATACTTAAGTTCTATTTTGAAAATAAAAATATAATACAAGAATTACAAAATTATCATGTAGGTACGGATCAACCTATTATTAATTTTTTATTAAGAGAAAATAATGTTGATTTAAAGTTATTATCATGGGAATTTAGTATGTCAGATATGGCACGTAAGGAAGTTTTAGATGAGGATATGACTTTTACTAAGGTAGGATGGGTATATCAATACAATGCTATACCAAATAACAAAGACAATTATTTGACCCATTATTGGATGAAAAAAACATACGAATATTTCTATGGAAAAAAATAAAAATATAATATTTTGGGTAGGCGTAAAAAGTACAGACCCGGCCGTAGTTCAGAAACATAATTACGGTAATTACGAATGGATGGAATATTCTAAATTAACTTGGAAATATTGGGCAGAAAAAAATAATTGCTATTTCGTAGAATATAATCATACAAAAGAAAGCGATTTATTAAAATATAAAGTAAATTGGCAACGTTGGTTCGATGTATTTGATTATATAGAACAGCGAGGCATTACTGAATATGATCAAATATTACTTACCGATGCTAGTATAATGGTAAAATGGGATATGCCAAATATATTTAATGATACTGAACATAAATTTTGTGCGTTACGAGGCAACGAAAATTTAAAATGGACATACGATAGCGTTAACGGTTATGTAGATTTATTTCCGGGTATAGATTTTAGATATAACGATTATTTCGCATCAGGTTATTGCATTTTTAATAAAGAACATAAAAAAATTCTAGAAGAATTGAAAGAATTTTATTATATTAATCATAATAATATTTTAGAAAAAGAAGATAAATTAGTTAAACGTGGCAGAGACCAACCAGTTCTTAATTATTTCCTTCGTATGAAAAACGTAGATATAAAACTTTTCCCAATTGTATATGGGGTAAATCATTTATATAGAAGAGAAGTATTAGTACATAACTGGCAGTTAAATGAAGATATGACTCCGCATTTTATAAAACATTTTTATACGTGGATTTTTTCTGGATGGTCTGATCGAGGCGCTACAAGAACTAATTTAATGCAACAAACATGGGAACTAGTTAAACATAATTACGTATGAAATTAAAAAATAAGTATATAGTAGGAGTTCATGTAATGTTTTATGAAATTGAAATGTTACCTGAATATATCGACTCATGTGTCGGAATGTTAAAAGATATAGAAAATAAAGAAAATATAACATATCATTTTACATGGAATGAATCAGAATATTTTGAAAAAGTAGATACGTCTATTATTTCAAAAGAATCTTTAAGATCTACACTTTTCGATCAAATTGTACGTATAAAACAATTGGGAGCAAATGTAATTATACAAACTAAGGATAATAGTTCCCCGGTATATAATATTGCAGATTATAGGAGAGATTTGAATTATAATTACTGTACGGAATATGATTTTGTTTTATGGGGAGAAACTGATTCATTTTGGCCTAAAGAAACGTTTTCGATTATAGAACAAGTAGACGAATATGCAATTGGAAATAACGTTAATAAATACGTATTATTTTTCAGTGAACGTAAAATGTGGGATGCTGGATGGAAAGTAATTGAACATAATGATTTTACGGATATTCAGTTTATTGATAATAATGATTGGGCATTAACTAATTTAGCCTCGAGTAAATCATATATGACATTAAATCAAATGTACGAAATAAATGATAAGGCTATCGATTTAGATATACGTATATTAAAAGATCCTAAATTTGACGGGTCGTGTTTAGTAATTAAATCAGATTTAATTAAGTCAGGAGTTAATATTCCTCAATCATTACTTTGCTCAGGAGAAGATACTAGTTTTGCTGATATGGCAAAATTAATAATGGGAGATCAATTTGTACAATTTATAGTTAAAAATATATTACGAGTACATAATAGACGCCATCCTAAAAAACGTTTATATATTTTAAATGAAAGTAATCCGCGCGGATTTTGTGGAAAAGAAAAAGGGGATTGGTGGCAAATATTACAAACAATGTCAAAACAAAATTTAGCTTCAATAAGATACCAAGCTAAGACATATACAATGAATGATGTATTACAAAAAATAAAAGGAGAATAAGTTATGAAAATGCCAATTAGTGAAATTACAGACCGTTATTCAATCGCATTACTTAAAAAAGAAAGAGCAGATGCAAATAACATGGAAGAAATTAATACTTTATATCAGGAATTAATACAATATCCAGATTCGTTAGAATTCGTTAATAAATTAAAAGATGTTAATGGAAAGATATGGGATTTAGAATCAGATATCAGAAAAGGAAAAGAAGGCGAACTAGGTTTAGAAGAAGTAGGACGTCGAGCGATTGCAATTAGAGAATTAAATAAAATACGAGTCGGTTATAAAAATCAAATGGTGCTTTTATATAAAGAAGGTTTTGAAGATATTAAAATGAATCATGCTAGTGTCTAATATGAAAATAGCATTTTTTACTGAAATGGGATTTAATGGTAAGATTCCTAGAACTCATGATAATATGAGAACTGAATTTGCTTGGATGTGTGCATTAGATGCAGACCATTATAATTTAAATCAAATACCAGTAGAAAAATATGATTTAGGTATTATTATTATACCAAAAAAGAATCCAAACTTTAATATCGATGATTTAAAATTAAGATGTACTAAAGTAGCAGTAATGCAAGAAGGGCCAAATTGGTTATGGCAGGATTATGATTTACCTAAACAAATTTGGTATTTTAATACATTAACATCTGCAGATATAATTTATACTCATAATGAATCGGATAGAAAATATTATCAAGGATTAACGGCTCATCCAGATGTACGAGTGATGCAATCATTAATGATTGAAGAGTCGATTGGCGAATTAAAACAAGAAGATCGAAAGGGAGTTATTATCGGAGGTAACTTTGTGTCTTGGTATGGAGGATTTGATTCATTTATTATTGCTCAGGAATTTGATAATGGTATAGTACATGCTCCTTCAATGGGAAGAAAACAGCCCGGTGAAGAGCAATTAATTAAACATTTACCTTATTTAAATTGGAAAGAATGGATACATGCACTTAATAAATTTAAGTATGGTATTCATTTGATGCGAACTCATGCAGCCGGAACATTTGCTCTTAATTGTGCATATTTAGGAATTCCTTGCATAGGTTATAAAGAATTAGATACTCAAGAACGTCTACATCCTGATTTATCCATAGAGATAGGAGATTTATCAACAGCTAGAAAAATTGCCACGGCTCTTAGAAACGATGAACAATTTTATTTATATTGTGCAGAGAAATGTAAAATAAATTATCAAACATACTATTCAGAAAAAATATTTAAAGAAAAATTTTATGAAAAAAACAGTTACATGTAATCCTGAATTTGGATGTGAAATTGTATGTGTAATTCCGTATATAAATTATTTACATAAAAATAAAATGTTAGAAAAACTTTATACAGTTAAAGATATGAAGCCGTTTTATTTTTTTCTTGAAGATAATATGATCGAAGAGATTTTTGATAATCGTACCGTAGACAATAATATATCTTTAAAGGACGTTCCGAATAATTGGATACATCATAACTCAAAAGCAATAACAGGAAAAGAATATTCAGAATTAACATTAGAAGAACAGAAAGAAGTTAATGGAGTATTAGATTATACCGAGTGGATACCACCGGATTATGTATCAAAATACAAAGATTTAGTTAAACCATTTACTGACAAACCATATGTAGTTATTTTTAACAAATATACATTAGAACATGATAATATACCAATTGGATATTTTGATATGGTAATGTTGCAGCAAATAATCGAATACTTAACTAGTTTAGGTTATGCCGTAGTATATCGACGACCGGATAATAATGATTATGCTCAAGACCAAAATGAATATGAAAGTTCTAATTCTAATTTATTTAATACATATGGTATTAAAGCTTATGACCAAGACAATAATATGATAACTGATAAGCAGTTATTATCTTATTACGGCGACTGTTTTTTATTGGAAGATTTATTTGATAAATCGGAAATTTCATCTAAAAATGAATTTGAATTGTCATTGTATTCAAACGCACAAGGATTTATTACTGTTAACGGAGGAAATTGTGTATTAGCCAGTATCTTTGGTAAACCAATTGTAGTATATGTGTGTGAAGGAAAAGAGTTGCGAGAAAATTATTTTAATTCAAATTGTTATTTTAAACGATTTGCAAATTCAGAAATATTCCCTATATTTAATCCAGCAGATACTATAAAATCATCTGGACGTAATTATAGCGAAGTTATTAATACAGTTAAAAAAGTTTTTAAATGAAAATATCAATAATACAGCCAAGCAGAAATAATCTTAAATATTTAAAATGGTCATATGACTCTATAAGAAAGAATCAAGGTAATCATGAAGTAGAAATTTGTGTAGCAGATGATTTTAGTGATAAAGATGGTACATGGGAATGGTGTCAAGAAATGATGAAAATTGATCCTAATTTCAAAGCAATACGAAATGAAGGACCGTCTCGATTAGGCCATACTATTTTATATGATAAATTAGTTAATGAAGTAGCTACGGCAGATATTTGTATGATATATCATGCAGATATGTATTTATGTCCTCGAGCAATAGATTATATTGAAAAATATATAGGGCCAAAAAAGATAGTGTCTTTAACTAGAATTGAACCGCCGTTACATCCTGATGGCCCTGAGAAAGTATTAGCTGATTGGGGAACAGAACCAGAATACTTTAATGAAGTAAAATTTTTAGATTGGTTTAATTCTAACGATTCATTTAAAGGTAATGATACTACGGAAGGTATATTTGCCCCATGGGCATTTATGAAATCGGATTTTCAAGAGATAGGAGGACATGATCCTTTATATGCTCCGCAATCAAAAGAAGATTCTGATATCTTTAATAGGTTTCAATTAAATGGTGTACGCTTTATTCAAACATGGAAAGGATGTGTATATCATATGACTTGTAGAGGTTCTAGGTTTAATCCTGAATTAACTACGCCGGGACAAAATAGTCCAGAATGGGAAGCTCAAAATTATAAAAGTACTAGAAATTTTATACGTAAATGGGGACATTTCGTAAAACATGATAATCTTATGAAACCTATTATACCCCATAAATACAATGTCTCTGCGGTTATTCATAACTGCAATTCACAATTATTGGAATTGTTAGAACCTTGGTTTACGAACGTCTATGTACGTAATAACTATGGTTTTAATTGGGCGGAGTATTGTGATGTAGAACAAACTAATACTACATATGATTTACGTAATAGAGTACATGATATAGAAGAGTATGGTGAAGGAGATATAACAATAGAATTCGATGCAAAAAGATTGACACGGCAATCATTTAATATTATTCAGAATTTATCGGAAATAATAACTGATTCAGGTGAATTAGGAGAATTTGAATTAGATATATTTAAAATTAAAATTAAGAATTTACAAACTTACGAAAAAGAGTTAATAGTATGTCACAAGTAATGGAAAAGTTAGGAATTATAGGACAAGGGTCTATTGGCAGTGCCGTACGGGAAGAAATGAAAAATCATTTTGATATCATTACATACGATAAAGACCATTCTAAATCTACATGCAAAAATCTTTTTGATTTAATGGAGCAAGTAAATACAACATTCTTATGTGTGCCCGCTCCAATGAAGGACAGCGGAGAATATGATTTATATATTGTAAGAGGGGTATTACAAGAAATTAATGGCATAGCTCATGCACTTAATAAAAAAAATTTTACTGTATATATTAAATCTATAATACCTATTGATCTTGTAGAAAAATTAAATCAAGAATTTACAAACATTAATATTATATTCGATCATGATGTACTTTATATTACTTCCGGGTGATACAGATGAAGATGCTGCATATTCAACAAATATATTAGGAGAAGACACTGGATTTGGTACTTTTTGGGCCGAAGATGGGTTCTTTGCTTTAATTAAAATGGTAGAATTAGCGCATGAACAATTAGAGCAAGTTAAAATTAAAGACTCTGCTAATAAAAGTTATACGATTGAACAATTTTTGAGCGTACTTAAGGGGTTAAAAATCAAGTATAAATAACGTAGTACATATTTATTTATATTAAAAAAGGTACTTATGATCAATTTAAAATCGTTACTTGAACAAGAGTTAGATACTACCAAAATAAATCAGTTACTAGACCCGTATGTACAAAAATTAAATCAAACATATGGTAAGGCATATCAATTTGACTATGTTGGTAAGTATAATGATAAATTATATTTTGAAGCAGAGCTTAATAATGACTTTGGCGATTTAAATTTAATCATATCCGAGGCTACATTGGAAGCTCGTTTACATTTAAAAGAAAATAAATGTAATTTTGAAATTTATTATACATTAACTGGTTTAGAAGAATTCAGCGCATCAGTAGGTAAAGTAGTAAAAGAAGATAATGAATATAAATTTATTGTATTTGACGACGCTTCTTTTACAGAAGATGATTTAGATGAAGAAGATGAAGAAGAAGAGGAAGACTGATGTTTATAAGGAAATCATATACATTAACAGATTGTCCATATCTTTACGAACCTATTAAGGACGTAAGTGTATTTGAGCGTTTATATTACCCAGAATTTTTTGATAGAATAGGTTATGAACTTACTTACATAGAAAGTTTATACCATAAAGCAAATGGAATAGATACGTTAGTGTTAGTTCCTGGTTCTACTACGGATGCATCTGCGAATATACAAGATTGGTTTGAACAGTCAAAACCTCATCCGAATATATTTTTAGATCATGCTCATGTGTTAGTAAGATATTCATATGCCGGGAATGCATATAATCAAATAAAAAAGTATTCAGAGAAATACCCTAGATTGCGAAAATTATTAAACATTAAACCAAAGCTAGGCTATGACTTTTGCATCGATTATATTGATAATGAAAAAGTATTCGAAATCTCCCATTTTGAACATGACTTTACGGATTGGAAAACATTCAAAAAGAATTTCGAATGGATGGAAAACTTTATTTTAACATCTGATTGGGAAAAGCATTCAGAATACTTAAAACAAACTTATAAAGAATGGTATACAAGAGACGAATATGCTCAAGCTCAATTTAAAGCAAAATATTTCGGGATAGATACAAATCCTGATTTAAATGAACCAAAAATGCTTTCGTATATTAAGGCTTTATGATAAAATTGCAAGACATATTACAAGAAGATTTGCGAGCATGGTTCGGCAAAGGAAGCAAAGGTGGTGTTGGCGGTGGAGGCTGGGATAGATATAACTCGTCAGGAGATAGAGTAGGTAAATGCGGAGATTCGAAAGAAGGAGATGCGTATGCAGCATGTTTATCTAAAGAAAAAGCTCGTAAGTTAGGTAAGAAAGGCCGCGCGGCATTTGTAAAAAGAAAAAGAGCGACTCAATCTAAAAAAGGAGATGCTAAAAAAGGTAATGAACGTAAAAAAGGTCAAAAACCAATTAAAGTAAAAACGGGAGTATCAGAATCTATAGAATATAAATCTTTAGAAGAAAGATTAAATTTATTTTTAGAACGTAATGTACCTACCGATCCGCAGAAATGGTCATATTATAAGTCTCAAGCTAAAAAGAAATTCGATGTTTATCCATCTGCTTATGCAAATGCATGGGCAGCTAAAATGTATAAAAAAGCCGGCGGCGGTTGGAGAAAAGGTAAATAATATGATTAAATTAAAAAATTTATTAGAAGAAGCAAAATCTAAATGTCCACCAGCGACACAAAATATAGAATTAAATCTTAAAAATCGACAAAAAGGTATTGATGAATATGGATATGGTCCATTGAATCCTAATGAGCCTAATAAAAAATTTTGGGAGAAGAAAGTTGAAATGTGGAATTTAGATTCTGCAGAAGAAGCTAAAAAATCTAGATGCGGTAATTGCGCGGCATTTGATATGACTTCTAAAACATTAGATTGCATAGCTAAAGGCATTGGTAATGATAATGGAAGTGAAGATCCGTATCAAGTAATTGAAGCCGGTCAATTAGGATATTGCAGATTTTTAAAATTTAAATGTGCCGCTAAACGTACATGTGATGCATGGGTAGTCGGCGGGCCTATTCTAGATACTAAACAGGAACAATAAACTAATACATAATAATTATATAGGAAAGCGATATATGATTTTAGGTCCAAATCAAGATTGGATAATATTAACAATTGGAGCGATTGCAGGAGCATTAGTTGCACTTTCTAATTTAGGAAAGTTAATTAAAGAAGGTACGGTAAATGTTTTCAATTATATAAAGAATCGTAGGATGAAAAACGAAAAAGTAGAAGTAATGGTAAATAGCTTCGAATGTATACAACAAAAGTTAGATTCGTTAGTAGCTGAACTACGTCCTAATGGTGGAAAGTCATTAAGAGATTTAGTAGAAAAAATTAATGAAAATACCACGTATAACAGAGAATATGTAAGAGCATCATTAGATAATGACTTTCAAATGATATACGAGACTGACTCCACAGGAGAATATGTATGGGTAAATAATACATACGGTCGTTATACAGGAAAGCAAGAACATGATTTAATGGGATATGGCTGGCTCAATACAGTATGTAGCGAAGATAGACAAAGAGTTCGTACTGAATGGGAATCTTGTATTGAAGAACATAGAGATTTCAATTTAGATTATTCTGTTATTGCAATGGACGGAAATAAAATAAACGTAACATCCCAAGCGCGTCCTATTAAAATAACAGGTGCTATTAAAGGATATTACGGAACAATTAAGATTACTTCATGATAAAGCTTAAACACATATTAACGGAAGAGCCTAAAGAAAAAAATTCTCCTGCAGAAAAAGAATTTGAAGATTTTGCAGAAACTAGAATGACCGGGGCTGAGAAAATTGCAGATAATGCAAAAGAAAAAGGCGGGCTGGCTTTATTAACTTGGCATCATTTTAAAGTTAAATTACCTTATTATGAAAAAGCATTGGAAGGTAAATTAGATTTAGATAAAGCACGTAAAGAATATATTGAGTTATTAGATCGCTTATATGAATCTACTAAAGAAGATATGAGTATTGAGCAAATAGAGTTTCAGGAATTAGTTGGTAAGTTAGAAGTATTAGGTGAATTAATAATTAAACATAAATGATAAAACTTAAGAACATATTATTCGAAGATGCAAAAGCAATTCCTAAAAACAAGTATGTGGAATTGGATAAAGAACAGCTCAAGAAACATGCTCAAGAAATTTTTGATATAATTACTGCTTCATATAAATCAAAAGGCGGTAATCCTGCTATTGGGAATGTAAAAGATATTACTAGCGGCGATATTAGTATATGGCACGCAGCAGATGTTGATAAAGATCCTGACGTAGATACTGCAATTGGCGTGAAAAAGAAACCTGCAGGATTTAAATTAACTGCATTAGGCCAAGATGGATCACCAGCAGCTAAAAAATCAGTAATAGATAAAATTTCGCAACTTTTACATACTAGAGGATTTTATTCAGAACTATCACCGGATATGGCACATAAGTTTCATTTAGAACCTATTACCGACGAAGAAACGGTTAGAGCTGTAATAAATAAAGACGATATTAAATTTACTGGCAATGGTTTATATACTCGTACAATCGATGGTCAATTACGTACGAAAGTATTAGTAGGCGAGCCGTATGTAACAGAAGCGTATAAGCCAATGAGCCGTTCCAAAGTAATGAAAATGAAACGAGCTAGAAAAAAAGCAAAAACAGGCAAAAAGAAAATGCAGTTAAGAAAGGCTCGTTTAAAATATAAAAAGAAAAGGTCTATAATAAGACGAAAGTCTCAACAACGCAAAAGAAAGTTAGGTTCACGTATTAAAGCGGCCTCCAAAAGAAGAAATATTTGATTAGTACAAAAGAAATTCTTATATTTAACTTAAATAAAGAGATTGTATGAATTATTTTAATGAGATGATGGTCGACGCGTTCGGACTTATGACTAAAAGAAAAGTATCCTGGCCTTCCGATATGACATTTGAACAAAAAGTTTCTTTACATGAAAAAGAAATTGAGTATTGGAGAGAACGAGGGGATTATGAAAAATGTATTAGTTTACAGAAAAAGCTAAGTAAACTATATTTAAACAGAAAAAACGGAAAATAGAGATAATTATATATGTATTACATCATTGTAGATGAAGATGAAATAATAATATTAACGGAAATCATTAACGGAAATCAAATAATTTGCAAAACAGTAGAATATAGTATAGATGCTATGAATTGCGGTTTTGTATTAGCAGATAATAAAATAGTATTTGAATCTGGTGAAGTTTTTGATGTTAGTGATTTAGATACTATATTTCGTGATGCATTTACAATTGAAATACGAACAGAAGAAGAGTAAAACAAATTAAAAACAAATTATTATTATGCAAGATTTATTTACGACAATGAAAACGTTATGGGACACTTTCGAAGCAAATCATAACGAGTATGCAGTTAAGAAAAACAAAGCTGCTGCAGGCCGCGCAAGAAAAGCAATTAACGAACTTAAGAAACACGTTACTGCTTATAAGAAAGCTTCAATGGAAGAAGTTAAAAAAGGCTAATCAAATTTAATATGGGAGGGTTCCGGCCCTCCCTTATTTCAAGGAAATAGATGAAACAAACAGAACTTAAGAAAATAATTAACGAAGAGATTCAAAATGTATTAAAAGAATATCAGAATTTAGAAGATATTAAATTAAATGCATCGCTTCAAAAGAAAATGGATCTTTTTATTAAAGAAATCGAAAGCGCTCCTAACTTAACAAAAGTTAAGGTCGCTGCTATTCTAAACGATGTAATTGATGCATTGGGTCTTAATAAGACACAAATTACTTCTTATATGAATATGCTTAAGCAGTATAAGACAAAAGAAGAGTCTGCTGCTAAAAGGTCCAAGTTGAACATAAAAGATATGTAATATGGACGTTGATAGTAATGACTTGGAATATAACCTTTCGAAAACGTCTACTAACATTAATATTAATGGGAGCAACATTTTTCTGCCCATTTGGTTACGACCTTTTGTTCAAGAAGCTAATGGATTGGACCGGTTCCTATTGGATTACGGATTTAATATTTTACCTTATATCGGCTTCATTATTTATATGCTATTTTTATTTTTCTAACAAATGGGAAAAGCTTTTCAACAATCGATAACAAAAGAAAATTTGTATATTACAAAAGATTATTATATTTTTAAGTATTAAGTTTGATAACAAATGAAAATTAAAATTTCTGGGTTTGGTTCACTTGCAGGTTATACTGTATTGATGGATGACGATTTAGATTGGTTATTTGATAATGTAGGGACTAATCCTACGGACGAAGAATTAAAAGAATTTTGTGAAGATGAACGTATCTGGGACGAAATAAGATTCAAATATAAAGTTTCAGGCCCTTCAATATCCGCTAAAATATTCATTGACGATAAACCAATAGCAAAAACAATTGAAACAGATAATACGGTTCAATTACCTAAACTTACTAATATGTCAGGAGATGATGGTATATTGACTCTTATTAAAGATTATAAAGGAATTTGGTTTAAAGGCACGATTAATTCAAATACATTTGATTCTAATAAATTAGAATTTGAAACAACAATAATTGGTGGTGCAGAACTAATAACTAAAGTATTTTATAACAAAAAAGAAATAGCTAATGAAATAACCGATCCCTTGATTACGAACTATAATACATACGTAAATTTAAAATTCTAAAACATATAATATGGCGAGTAGTAAAAAACCAAACAAATCAAGTAAGTCAGTGTACTTATTTGATGAGGTAGGAACAAATTCTACTTTGAAATGTATTCAGCAATTACAAAATATAATTGAAAGTAATGATGATTACGAAAATCCTAAAGACCCAATTAAGTTAATTATTAATTCAGGTGGAGGTGATGCATATGATGGATTAGCTCTAATAGGATTTATTGAATCATCCCCTATACAAATAAATACATACTCATACGGAGGCCGTGTAATGTCAATGGCGCTTCCTATCTTCTTAGCAGGTAAAGTGCGTACTGCGACGAAATATACAACGTTTATGCACCATGCAGCGTCTTGGGGAATGGATTATGCTAAAATTGAAATACATAAACAAGAATTAGCAGAGGTTGAGCGATTAGAGAATATGATAAATGAACTTATCATAAAGAATACTAAAATCGATAAGAATACAATAGATAAGTATCAGGAAATTAATAGAGAATGGTATATTCCTGCTTCACAAGCTAAAAAGCTAGGTATTATACATCATTTAATCTAAACTAGTACATATTTATATTAAATAGGAGATAATATGGCATTAGAAAAAATGGTATCACAATTCGGTAATATACTTAAAAAAAGCTTTACATCTAAATTAGAAGCTATGGGTAAAGATAAAACGACTCCATATAAAGAAGATGTATTCGCTAATCCAAATTTAGAGACGCAAGGTAAATCTAAATTTACTCAACCGGATAAATACGACCCAAATAAATAAAAGGAAAATGATGGATATTAAATCATGGCTACAATCTCGTACTATATGGGCGGCATTAGTAGCATTAGCTCCCGTAGCTACGAAACTTTTAGGATTTGATGTAAGTGCTACAATGAATGATATATTAACAATTGCTGGTATAGTAGGAGTAATTTATTTCAGAATCAAAGCTACTTCAAAATTACAATAATTTCTTACAATTAAAATATGAACGAAAGTAGTTCATCGTTATATTCATCGTTACATGCTATATCTAATTACGGCGCGCCTTTTAAAATAAGGCATAGGCATCGAGCAAGGGGAGCAGCTCCTTTAAATTTATTAGAATCGCAAATACGATACGCAATGGAAAATACCCGTACGTGTCAAGAAGCTGCAAGATGGCTGAATATCGATTATAATACATTTAAACGATATGCCATACTATATATAGATAAAGAAACTGGGAAGAACCTTTTTGATCTTCATAGAGATAATAACGCCAGTAAGCGCAGAGCTAATTCAGAAAAAATACGTAGAGAGAAAGCAGCATTAAGACCTCCGTCATCTAGACCAGGAGGTCGGTTTGTTGCTTATCCTATACAAGATATATTAGACAATAAACATCCTAATTACAGTTATAAGGATTTTAAAAGACGCTTAATAAAAGAAAATATATTACCAGAGTGTTGTGAAAACTGCGGATATTCAATGAGAAGAGAATTTGATTATCAAGTTCCTTTAGTTCTTCATTTTAAAGATGCTGATAGGTCTAATTTCAATTTAAGCAATGTAAGACTTTTATGTTATAATTGTTATTTCTTATTAGTAGGTAATCCTATAGGAGCAAATAAAAAGGTAGTTGAATTACCTGACGGTACGTTGGTTCCTATATCTCAAGCTAAAAGATATTTAAGAAAGTTAAATATTAAAAATAAAGATATTAAATAAATTCTTTCGATATATTTATTTAAAAGGATTTATTTCGATGGCAAAGGCAAAAACATCGATCTCTGTTAGATCATATTTCAAAAAACCTAAAGTTAAAAGGCCCGGAATTCATAGTAAAAAGAAAACGTCACGAAATAAAAAGTCAAAAAATTATAAAAAACTTAACAACGGACAAGGATAATGGCAATATCGGCAGATTTCAGTAAGCTAGTTTCTCATTTGATGCACTCAAGAAATCAAGCTCATGTATATCATTTACAAACTAAATCATTTGCAGAACATATGGCTCTTAATGGTTATTACGATAATATCATAGATCTAGTAGATGGGTTAATTGAATCTTATCAAGGTAAAAATGGTATCATTGACAAATATACTAGCTTTGAATTAAATAACTACAAAAGCAAAAAAGAAACAATTAATTATTTTACAGCTCTTCAGAAAAACGTAGATTCATTACGTGAAGATGTAGATGATAGTTATATACAAAATCAAATTGATACAGTTACAGAATTAATTCAATCAACTATATACAAATTGTCTTATCTTGCTTAATAAAGGAGCGAGTAATGAAAGAATTTTTAATTAACATGTTGTCTGATCCTTCAAATGAATCAGTATCAACAAAACGCGTAATTGGATTTTTAGGATTTTTAGTTTTATCTGGAATGATGATTGCTAGTTCATATTCAAATAAAACCATTACTCCAAATGCAGAGTTATTAGAATCTGTTAAATACATTACTATCGCTGCAATATTTGGTAATACATTAGAAAAGTTCGCACCGATTCTTAATACTCTTAAGAATGCTAAACCGGTTGAACCTAAAGAGACCGAAGAAACAAAAGATATATAAATTTTATTTTAAAATAATTCAAAAGGGACTTGGTAATTCAAGCCTTTTTTACTATATTTAGGCTATGAATACAATAAAACGATCTTTAGCAAAAACTATAACCTACCGACTTATTAGTTCGGGTATTGGGTTTTTAGTTGTTTGGGCACTATCTAACGATGTTAAGAGGGCGCAATGTTCTCAGTAGCAGAACTTATCTACAAACCACTACAGTACTATATCCACGAAAGGGTATGGCAACGTATAAAATGGGGAAGACATGAAGACTAAACTATTACTATTATTATTAGTGCTATTCTGTACTAATGTAAATGCACAAAAAGTAAAGCATTGGTCATTTGGACCGCAATTAGGTTACACCTATGTTACACAAACACAAAGAAACAATGTACAATTGATTGGTAACTTTCAATATCGATACAAGAATTTTACAGTTGGATTCCAAAGTGGTTGGGCACAAAATCTAGGTACAAACCAAATTGATTTTAGAATGGGTACTCGTTTACAATACAATATAATAACTTGGTAGTATGGACGAAAAAGAATTAAGACGCGAAATACATAACCTTAAAAAAGAAAGAGAGGATATGTTAGTTGTAATTGATACTCTACAACAAATACTTGGTAGAGCAGAATCAATTGTAAAAGAATTGGATAAAGATAAATACGACTATGTATTTAGCCAAGCAGCTAAATGGTCATTAAATTGGAAACCTGAAAAGTAATGAATAAAGAAACTTTAATTTATAAAGGCGATGCCAAATGGTCTAGAAGTTCTTACGTGAAATTTGTAGACAATGAAGTTATATTCGATTGCTCCGATGAAGAATATGGACCTATTATTTTTGATATTGATTTACTTGTACAAGCATATCATAAACATTATGATATCGATACATATGAAATACCATATGTAAGCGACGATTTTCAAATAGGACCTGATGGTGCTTATGAAGCTACTGATGAAGTCCGTACAATTCAAACGCAAAAAGAATTAATTGATTTGTTGGAAATGCAACTTAAGGATTTAGCATTGCTCTCTCCAATTAATTTAAGTGATGATGTTATTGCTGAAATTAAACGATTAAAGAAGGTTATAGATGAAAAAGAAAAATATAATTAAAATTGATTTAAGTAATTGTAAAAATTGGAAAGAAGCTCAAAAGGTAATTGAGTTAGTTTCATCAGGCAAAGTTAAAATTAAAATAGAAAAAATATAAAAAACAAACATCACATGGCAACATTACAAACTCAATACCAAAACTACCTACAAGAAAATCCAACATCAAAATTAACTTATGAAGAATGGATGGATCAAGTGTGGTTACTGAACAAGTTAAATAAACAAGAACCTCCATTTGTTTCGGATGATTTTCAAATAGGACCTAATGGTGCTTTTGAATTAGGTGATGATGTGATTGAATAAATTAAACGGTTACAAGACATTATTAATGACAACTAAGATACACGTCAACCAACATCATATTCGTTCTAATAAAACAAAAGGAACAAACCTACCAGTGATTACTATCAAACAGGGTAGAATTAATACTTATTGTAATGAAGTAGAGATACTCGGTCCAAGTAGAGTTGTGTATAGTGGTCCAGGTTGTGATACAAAAGCTATCCTTAGTTGTGGTGCTAGGGTAGTAATAGAAACTAAATCAGAAATAAAAATAATAAGATGAATAAATTAACACAACAATTAACAGCAAAATTAATGAGTATTTGTGCTCCAAATGCTCCATTAGAAAACAATCATAGTTTATACAATGAATTTGGTATTGATAATCTAACTGAAGAACAACGTATTCAAGTAGAAGCAGAACTAATTAAACATTATGAGTTTGAAAAGATTGTATGGATGGAATTACCATCGGGTCTCACAGAAGATAAAACAACGCCAATTGTTGCTAAATCAATAAAGATATCAGACACAGACAATCCAAAATACCCAGGTAAAGTAGGATATGTTTACAAAGTCTTATTTACACCAATAGTATATGATCCAAAGGAATTACACGAACCGGTAAAAGATGGATGTGTGTTTGCTCCTATTATATACAATCCGGAAACATTTGAACCTAAACAAAGTATCACATTAACTTGGTCACCTGAGTTTCCTCAAGACATCAATGCACCTGAAAGAACGTATGATGATGATAAGCAAATGATTCGTGATATGTTAGAAAAAGTATTAAACAATCCTGAAGAATATAGACCAAAAGGATATAGAGCATGTATTGTTAGATTTGCAACAGCGTAAAATATAGTATTATGAACAACATAGATAAACTAATACAAAAAGGTGCTGAATTAGCTCGTAAGCATGAAGAAATACGTAATGAAATCTTAAACAATCCTGATATGCCACAGGAATTAAAAGATATCATTATCGAAAGCAGAATACCTGATGATAAGATAGTTGACTTAACGGGAGGTAAGAGAATAAAATATATTAATCCAGATACATTTGAAATTGAATATGAATAATTTAGACCCACAATACCAATCACTCCTACAAGACATATTAGATAACGGAGTTAAGAAACAAGATAGAACAGGTACAGGAACCTTATCAGTATTCGGAAGACAAATACGTCATAAAATGAGTGATGGTTTTCCTTTACTTACAACTAAAAAGATGGCTTGGAAACAAATCGTAACAGAATTGTTATGGTTTTTAAGAGGTGATACAAACATTAAGTTTTTAGTTGATAACGATTGTCATATTTGGGATAGTGACGCATATAAGAATTGGTGTAAACAATTTGAAGTTGACCCAAACAATTTTGATGGAGAGGAGATTGCTAAAGGATATAATGACCAGTGCTGGGGATATCCTATATTAGACCACGTTAAACCTACATCAAAAGAATATAAAAGAGGTCAAATAAATGCGTATTTAGAAGGTAAAGCTGAGAAACCTTTCTTTTATTTAACACAAGACGAATTCATAAACAAAATTAAAACAGATGATGAGTTTGCTAAGAAGTGGTGTGAATTAGGACCAATTTATGGTAAGCAGTGGAGAAGTTGGGGTAGTAATGTAATTGATGAATTGGGTGATGTTTATACGAATGAGGTTGATTACGACATCCAAAATAAAAAATTACCAAATGGTTCTTCCAATAGAAAATATGTTATTGATGAAATTAAAAAATTAAACCCACGTATAGACCAAATC